>OGXN01001087.1_pt1 | contig 28824 bp, 23 predicted proteins | sample 1576281 | NCBI WGS metagenome assembly OGXN01 (sample SAMEA3541494, study PRJEB24748) | human gut metagenome | biome: human gut; feature: human-associated habitat; material: faeces | place: China | collected 2012
GATTGCTTGTTCTGCCACAGAATTATTATAATTTTGTGGCAGAACTTTTTATTTTACATTATTTGTTTGATAACTAAACGTCATGAGCTATAAAATAACGACTCTTGTGGAGAATTGTGTCTATGGACGTAAATTGCAGGCAGAGCATGGTCTTTCTCTCTATATTGAGTTCCAAGGGAATAGAATTCTTTTCGATACGGGAGCATCTGATTTGTTTATCCGTAATGCCCGTCTGTTGCACATTGATTTACAAAAAGTTGATTATTTAATATTATCCCACGGTCACAGTGACCATACGGGTGGACTGCGTTATTTTCTGGAATTGAATACACAGGCAATCGTTGTCTGTAAACGTGAAATCTTTTCTCCTAAATTCAAGGATGAACGCGAGAATGGAATGAAGCATACGCAAAATCTTGATCTTTCCCGTTTCCGCTTTATCACAGAGCAGACCGAACTGCTTCCCGGAGTCTTTCTTTTTCCATCTATTGATATTATCAATCAGGAGGATACCCATTTTGAACGTTTCTGGGTTCAGCAAGAAGATGGTTGCAAAATACCGGATACCTTTCAGGATGAATTGGCAATGGTGTTAGTGGAACCGGAAGGAGTTTCTGTGTTGAGCGCCTGTTCTCACCGGGGGATCACCAATATCTTGCGTACCGTTCGGGCTGCATTTTCTGAATCTCCCTGCAAGTTACTTCTCGGAGGTTTTCACATTCATAATGCGGAAAAACAAAAATATCAGATCATTGCAGATTATTTGCAGGAATACCTTCCCCGGCAAATTGGCGTTTGTCATTGTACGGGAGTGGATAAATACGCTTTCTTTTTCAAAGATTTTGGTGACAGAGCATTTTATAATTACACGGGAAAACTAATTCAAACTGATTTTTCGGAATAAATATATAATAAATTGATATGAAGAAACTAATAACTTCGTTAGCACTGGTATTATCAGCATTATCCAGCTATGCAATTACTCCTTTGTGGATGCGTGATGCACGTATTTCACCGGATGGGACCGAGATTGTCTTCTGTTATAAAGGAGATATTTATAAAGTTCCCGCACAAGGAGGAACTGCCGTTCAACTTACCACACAAGCCTCTTATGAAGCCAATCCCGTCTGGTCTCCCGACGGAAAACAAATCGCATTTGCCAGTGACCGGAATGGAAATTTCGACCTGTTCATCATGCCTGCCGACGGAGGTGTCGCCCGGAGACTGACTTACCATTCCGCATCGGAAATTCCCTCGGCTTTTACACCGGATGGAAAGAATGTCCTTTTCTCCGCTTCCATACAAGATCCTGCAAACAGTGCCTTGTTTCCTACGGGAGCAATGACAGAATTATACAAAGTTTCTGTAGACGGAGGACGCACCGAACAAGTATTGGCAACTCCCGCCGAACTCGTTTGTTTTGATAAAGCAGGAAAGAACTTTCTTTATCAGGACCGCAAAGGTTTTGAGGATGAATGGAGAAAACATCACACTTCATCCATTACGAGAGATATTTGGTTATACAATACCCAAACCGGAAAACATACGAACCTGACAAACCGGGGAGGGGAGGACCGTAATCCTGTATATGCACCTGATGGTAATACAGTCTATTTTTTGAGTGAACGTAATGGAGGTTCTTTTAATGTGTATACTTTCCCATTGAATACTCCACAAGAAGTAAAGGCTGTCACTACTTTTAAGACTCATCCGGTACGTTTCTTGTCTGTCAGCGATAAAGGAACTTTGTGTTATACCTATGACGGTGAGCTTTATACCCAGAAACCCGGTGCCCGTCCGGAAAAAGTAAAAGTAGAACTTGTCCGTGACGATGAAGAGCAGGTTGCTGCACTTAAATTCTCACAGGGAGCCACTTCCGCTTCCGTATCTCCGGATGGCAAACAGGTTGCTTTTATTGTACGTGGTGACGTCTTTGTAACTTCAACTGACTATGCTACAACCAAGCAAATCACAAATACTCCTGCAAAAGAAGCTTCCGTCTCTTTTGCTCCGGACAACCGGACGCTGGTTTATGCCAGTGAACGCACCGGTAATTGGCAACTTTACACTGCAAAAATAAGCCGTAAGGAAGACCCTAATTTCCCTAATGCCACTCTTATTGAGGAGGAAGTTTTATTACCGTCCAAAACGGTAGAACGTGCCTATCCGCAATATTCGCCGGATGGTAAAGAGCTGGCTTTTATCGAAGACCGCAACCGTTTGATGGTACTCGATTTGAAAACGAAGAAAGTACGTCAGGTGACGGACGGTTCTACATGGTATAATACCGGAGGTGGATTTGACTACGAATGGTCACCGGATGGCAAATGGTTTACTCTTGAATTTATCGGCAACCGTCACGATCCTTATTCGGATATAGGTATTGTCAGTGCACAGGGAGGAGCGATAACCAATCTGACTAATAGCGGATACATCAGCGGTTCTCCGCGTTGGGTACTCGATGGAAATGCCATTCTTTTCCAGACCGAACGTTATGGTATGCGTGCACATGCTTCCTGGGGATCGCAACAGGATGTTATGTTGGTATTCCTCAATCAGGATGCTTATGATCGTTACCGTTTGAGCAAGGAAGATTTCGAATTGCTCAAGGAACTTGAAAAGGAACAAAAGAAAGCAAAGGAGAAAGATGATAACAAGAAGAAAGACGGTGATAAGGAGAAGGCGGATGAGGAAAAAGTAGACCAGAAAGATATAGTAGTCGAGCTTAACGGTATTGAAGACCGTATCGTACGTCTGACTCCCAACTCTTCTGACTTAGGCAGTGCCATACTATCCAAAGATGGAGAGGATCTCTACTATTTCTCTGCTTTCGAAGATGGATATGACCTTTGGAAAATGAATCTCCGTGAGAAAGAGACAAAGCGTCTGCATAAACTCAATACCGGATGGGCATCGCTGATGCTGGATAAAAAAGGAGATATTTTCTTGTTGGGAAGCCGTAATATGCAAAAGATGGATGCCAAGTCGGATGCTTTGAAATCAATCAGTTATCAGGCTGAAATGAAAATGGATTTGGCAGCTGAACGTGAAGCGATGTTTGACCATGTGTACAAACAACATCAGAAACGTTTTTATAATGTCAATATGCACGGGGTAAACTGGGATGCCATGACTAATGCTTATCGCAAGTTCCTGCCTCACATTGATAACAATTATGATTTTGCAGAACTATTGAGTGAATGGTTGGGCGAGTTGAATGTTTCACATACTGGAGGACGCTATTCTCCCAAAGGTAAAGGTGATGTTACTTCCAATCTGGGGCTTCTGTTCGACTGGGATTATCAGGGAAAAGGGATGCAGATTGCCGAAATCATCGAGAAAGGTCCGTTCGACCATTCACGTACCAAAGTAAAAGCAGGGTGTATCATTGAAAAGATTAACGGTGAGGAAATAACTCCCGATCATGACATCACTTGTCTGTTGAATAATAAAGCAGGGAAGAAGACCTTGATTTCAATCTACAATCCGCAAAATAAAGAACGTTGGGAAGAAGTAGTGATGCCGGTTACGAGTGGTCAGCTGAATGGGTTGTTATACAAACGTTGGGTGAAACAGCGGGCGGCAGATGTTGAGAAATGGTCGAAAGGACGTTTGGGATATGTTCATATTCAATCCATGGGAGATGACAGTTTCCGTACCGTTTACTCGGATATTCTGGGAAAATATAACAACTGTGATGGAATTGTGATTGATACCCGGTTCAATGGTGGTGGTCGTTTGCATGAAGATATTGAAATACTGTTCAGCGGTCAGAAATATTTCACTCAAGTAGTCCGTGGACGCGAAGCGTGTGACATGCCAAGCCGTCGTTGGAACAAGCCGTCTATTATGCTGCAATGTGAAGCCAACTATTCGAATGCACATGGAACTCCATGGGTATATAAACATCAAAATATAGGAAAACTTGTCGGTATGCCTGTTCCGGGTACAATGACGAGCGTGTCTTGGGAAACTTTACAAGATCCTTCACTCGTCTTTGGTATTCCTATCGTTGGCTATCGTTTGCCTGATGGCAGTTATTTGGAAAATACCCAGTTGGAACCGGATGTGAAGGTTGCTAATGATCCGGAGACGGTCGTTAAGGGAGAGGATACCCAATTAAAGGTGGCTGTCGATGAACTTCTGAAAGAAATAGATAAGCAGAAGAAGTAAATAGAAGTATAATTATATAAGAAATAAAAAGTCGCTTCTTTGAAAGAATCCTAATCAATTCGCATATATAAGACCAATTAAATTTGTTAGACACTGTCTGACAATTTGGGCCGCGAAGATAAAACATAAATTCAAGCTTAATACTTCATATCGAAATGAAATAGGTTGATGTTATTGTCTTAACCGACAATATACATCAACCTATTGAATATAATGTTGCTACTCCTTTTCTGAATTAATATCGTCTTCTATAGAATTAATCTCTTGAATGAGTAATGCCTGAAGTTCATCTTTTGGTAGCAGTAGCTGATACTCGGCAACTCCAATAGGTTTATTTACATCTTGCAACGCAATCTCTACATCTAAGTGGTCTTTGTCAGCACAAAGGATGATACCTATGGATGAGTTTTCATTTTCGCCTTTTTCAAAACGGTCGAGTAAAGAGAGATAAAGATTCATTTTACCAACATACTCTGCCTGAAATGCACCGATTTTTAATTCAATCGCAACAAGCGACCTAAGTCTCCGATGGAAGAAAAGCATATCTACGAAATATTCTTTATTGTTGTATTCCAGACGATATTGATTGCCAATAAAAGAAAATCCCCGGCCTAATTCCAAAATGAACGACTTGATTTTAGAAACCAGCCGCTTCTCTAATTCCAATTCTCTAATAGGCTCTGTTATTCCAAGAAAGCCGAGATTATAGGAACTTCTAAAAACCTCATTAGCATAATTGGCTTGCGCCATAGGTAAGACTACGTCAAAATTATTCGTCTTGATTTGCGACTGACGAGTTGCATAGGCACTCATCTTTATTGCATTGAGTAACATATCTCTTGACCAGCCTTTTTGCAAACATTCTTGGGCATAGAACTCAACAGCATCACTGTTCTCCACTTTACTTAAAAGCAGCAGATTATGCCCCCATGGTAAAACTGCGACAGCTTGTCGCAGTTTTGAATCGCAAGCATTATATCTTTCATAAAACCGTTTCATGTCCCAAAGATTACGAGGAGACAGCCCCATATCAGGAAATTGTTCTTTTAAGTCTACTGACAACCGCTTAACCACACCACTACCATATCCACTCTCTAAATTCTTTTCGAAAAGTAATTTGCCAATATTCCAATATGCAGAATTAATCGCACTGTTTACTTGACGGGCAACAGTGATTCGAGCGGTCTGAATTTCGGAAACTGCTTGCTGCAATATTTGAGCGTACTCACTATCGTTTATTGTCATTATATCTTTTGCCATGACTCAATCATTTTTATACCAATCAATTAATTCTTGTATCTCAGGAGGAATGCCATCACTCCATTCATCATTAATCTCGGCATCAGTATTCAACTCTAATATGTTTATCAGTTTCCAAAAGTAGGAAATATTTTCGGATAATAATCAATCTCTGTGAAATTACTAACTCACAAGTCCTTTCTATGACAGGAATCAGGGTGTTACCTTCAAATATATTTCCTTCATAGATTTCATAACCGACTGGTTTTCCTCGTGCGGCAACTAAAAGCCCGACTTTCTCTAAAATACAAAACTTGTCAAGAAAACGATAAATTTGGTGGATATGTAGGATTTACTTCCAGACTGGTAATAATTTATGGAGGGTCTTTCTCGTCATTATCTTTTGATTCAGGAAACTCACGATATATCCGGTTATGCAGGCTGCAATGAGCGACCCTTCACGTACTCCTTGAATACCTTGTGTCAGTAAGAGAGAGAGAATTACGGCCAACGTAACCAAAGTAATATCAAAATAGACTTTGAACTTTCCGAACTCCTTGTTATAATGGCGGGATGCATATTTCACGAATGCTTCTGCACTCATCATGGCTACTCTCGGTTTAAGTTCGAGAACTACTCCGATAGATTGCACCATGCATCCTGTAAGTAATAAAGCGATTGACATGCCATAATTGGCGGGATGCAGTTCACTTGTCAGCATCATATTAAAATCAATGAATGCCGAAAAGATAAAAGAGAACGGCATTTGAAGAAGAATTTCAATAATATCCTGCCGGGTTCTGTTCTTTCGGATTAACCAGAATTGCCCCAGGATAAGAACCATGTTGATGATGAAGGTGCAAGTACCCAATGACAAAGGACTATTCAAGCTTAATACATAATTGATGCTCGATATGGGAGTAGTTCCTAGTGCCGAGCGTATAATCAATACAATGCCTGCCGCTAAAAAATAGAGTCCGATAACAAATACTAAATACCTCTTGAAAACATCTTTCATTTCCATACCTTTTTGACCTCCTTTATTTATTTTCCTTTCATGCATTGAAAAGGATATGCAAAGGTCCCGTTTTTTACTCTGAAATAGATTATCTAATTCCGTACACTTTTTGTCATATCCGAAACAAATCGTATTTTTACGTCATAAAAAGAAGATGTAAATGGTAAAATCTCGTATATTTGATAATACACAGCTATTAAAGGAGCATCCGGAACTTCCTCATTATAAAGAGGAAGTAGTCTGTTTTAGGAGTGAATATAAAGATAGAAGTTATCCGGCAAATGAATGTTATTTCAATCGGGAACTTTATATGATATTCGTTCTTGAAGGTCGTTCGGAGATTCTGCTGAATGGAGAGTTTATTGCGATAGAGCCGAATATGCTGCTTATTCATGGAGCGAATTATCTCACGGAGCATCTTTACTCAAGCCGTGATATTCAGTTTATTACTCTTGCCCTTTCCGAATCCATGCGGACAGACGATTCTTATTTGACACAAATAACGGCTATCTTATTGGCGACAATGAGGCAGAATAAACAATATACGATACAGTTGACAGAGTACGAAGCCCAAATCATCCGTAAGGAACTGGAAGTGTTGATGCGCCTGCTGAATATTGAACATCATTTTCTTTTCCGGCGCATACAGGCAGCGTGCAATGCTTTATTTCTTGATATAGCTGATTTTCTTTCCCGAAAGACAATTATTAAAAAAGAGGTCAGCCGTAAAGACCACGTTCTACAGGAGTTTCATGCATTGGTTACCCGGAATTTCAGGGAAGAACATTTTGTGAGCTTTTATGCGGATAAACTGGCTATCAGTGAGCAGTACCTGGCCCGTATTGTACGTGCTGGAACAGGTAAGACTATCAATAGTATTATAAACGAACTGTTGGTTATGGAAGCGCGTACCTTGTTGAGTTCTACAAAATCTACGGTTGGTGAGATTGCTTCCAAGTTAGGGTTTAGTGATGCGGCAGCTTTTTGTAAGTTCTTCAAAAGGAATGCAGGACAGACTCCATTGAATTATCGAAAAGGATTGTTACTTCATATCGAAATGAAATAGGTTGATGTATATTGTCGGTTAAGACAATTACATCAACCTATTGGATATATAGTGAATGGGTTTGATTTTAACCGATAAGTGCTGTGATATCTTCTACAATCTGCTCATCTGTCAAATGATTGGCACGGAGAAACTCCTGTAAATCAAAACGATCTACAAATTCCTTTTTAGCTCCATAGTTCAGGACTTTCATGTCTGTAGCACCATAGTAGCGGGCAATTTTTTCACCGAAACCGCCATCCAATACACCGTCTTCCAATGTTATCACTAACTCGTGATCTGCTTTCAGTTCATCCATCAGTTCGTTGTCTACACCGGTGATGTAACGTGGATTGATGAGTGTTGCGTCGACATTGGCTTTTTCTTTCAGAAGTGATGCAACCGACTGTCCTAATCCATAGAATGAACCCAAAGCCACAATGGCCACTTTCGAACCGCGATGAGTAACTTTGTAACGATTGAGAATGCTGTAATCGGAATCTACCGGTTCTCCGCTACTGATTACATCTGTTGCCGGCACACGGATAGCAACCGGGTGTTCATTCTGGCGGATACTCCATTCCAGCATGGCAATATATTCTTCCTTACAAGTCGGAGCCAGATAAACCATATTAGGAATATTGCTGATAAGCGGAATATCGAAGAAACAGAGATGAGTCACATCATTCATTCCGGATAACGTACCCCAGAAGACCAACAAAACAGCCGGATTGTTATTGATACAAAGGTCTTGTGAAAGTTGATCGTAGGAGCGTTGGATGAATGTACTATATACTCCGTAAACGGGTTTCCCACCATTGGCTGCGATGCCCGAAGCAAGAGCTACTGCGTGTTCCTCGGCAATGCCTACATCTACGAATTGCTTGCCTGCTTCCTGACGGCGGTCCGGAGTAAATCCCAAAACGGTGGGAGTACCAGAAGTGATTGTTACCACACGCGGGTCCTCCTTCATCTTTTTCAGCAGGTATTGGGCGGTTACCTCGCTGTAATCTTCTTCTTCATAACTCACTTTTGCTTCTCCGGTTTCTACATTGAATGGAGTACGCCAGTGGTAAGTCTCTTTATCTTGCTCGGCACGTGCATAACCCTTACCTTTTAATGTATTGATGTGTACTACTATCGGATGCTGAATATCTTTCACTTTAGAGAAAGCTTCAATCAATTCCTGTACGTTATTACCATCATTTACATACATATAATCCAGTCCCATTGCCTTGAAGAAGTTGCATTCGCACTGACCGTTACTGTCACGTAATTCTTTCAGATTCTTGTACAATCCTCCGTGGTTCTCGGCAATAGACATCTGGTTGTCATTAACGATAATAATCATGTTAGTGCCAAGCTCTGCTACATAATCCAATCCTTCGAAAGCTTCACCTCCGCTTAAAGAACCATCCCCTATGACGGCTATGATATTTTCATTGCCGCCTGTAAGGTCACGTCCCTTTGCCAATCCGCTGGCCAGACTGACAGAAGTGGAAGTATGTCCGATGATGAAGAAGTCATGTTCACTTTCTTGCGGTTCGGTATAACCTGATACGTTGTCGTATTTTTCCGGATGAAGGAACGCATCTTTACGACCGGTCAGCATCTTGTGTACATAACTCTGGTGCGATACGTCAAATACAATTTTGTCTTTGGGCGAATTGAATACATAATGTAAAGCAATCGTTGCTTCCACCATTCCGAAATTAGGTCCGAAATGCCCGCCATGTTCACTTAATTTTTGCAGGAGTGCTGCACGGATTTCTCCACCTAACTCGTTTAGCTCTTTTTCCAACAGTTTCTTAACATCTGCAGGAGAATAAATATTTTCTAAATACATATCAAACAGTTTTTCTAAATAATGTTTTTACTTATTTCTTTATGACACTGCAAAGATACTGCAGGATTTGAAATCTGTTTGTATATGAATTACGGATTAATTTACCCATATTACAGTTCCCCTGTCCGGCTTCTGTATGTATTCGTTGTGATGACAACCGACATGCCTAAAGATTGTCTTTACAGCAAAGTTTTTCTGTCTTCACAGCAAAGATGAAGTTGTTTTTACCCTTTACCTTTGCAAATGAAAAAAGACAAGTCCAGAAATGGAATAATATTAAAATGAAGACATTATGAAAAAAAGAAAGATCGGTGCGGCAAGGCTGGAAGTCTCGGCTGTAGGTTATGGATGTATGGGATTATCACATGGTTACGGAGAGGCTCCGGATAAGAACGAAGCAATTCGTTTGATGAAGCAGGTTTATGAGTTGGGATGTAATTTCTTTGATACGGCAGAGGGATATAGTGCCGGTGCTAATGAAGAATTAGTAGGAGAGGGGATTGCCCCTTTTCGTCAGGAAATCATTTTAGCAACAAAGTTTGTGATTCATCCCGATGAAGAAGTTTCTACTATTCCTCAATTAATGAAAGCGGTGGAAACGCATCTGGATGCATCATTGAAACGCCTGAATACGGATTATATCGACCTTTATTATCAACACCGGATCAGTAAACAGATTCCTGTGGAAGCTATTGCCTGGTGTATGGGTGAACTGATAAAGAAAGGTAAAATACGAGGATGGGGACAATCGCAATCCACTGAGGAACAAATTCGTCTGGCACATGCTGTCACTCCGTTGACTGCCGTGCAGAGTGAATATTCTATGATGGAACGGATGTTCGAGAAAGATGTAATTCCTGTTTGTGGCGAATTAGGCATTGGTTTTATACCGTTCAGTCCATTAGCCAGTGGTTTTCTTAGTGGGAAATATACATCAGAACAAGAATATAAAGGGGATGATGTGCGTCGTGTGATTACACGTTTCGAAAAGCAGAATATGCAGGCTAATCAACCGCTGCTTGATCTGTTAAGACTGTTTGCTCAAGAAAAAAATGTGACTCCTGCACAAATATCTTTGGCTTGGATGTTGCATAAATATGACTTTCTTGTGCCAATTCCCGGTTCACGTAAATCTGAACGAATAGTAGAGAATCTGGGTGCTGCCGATGTGAGACTGACGGAAGAAGAATTCGGCGGAATTGAGGCGGAACTTTCAAAGATTACGATTCATGGTAATAGAACAGATGAAGATATAGCCAAACTTTATCGATAAAAAGAGTTTAAGATTTATTTTTGCGGATAAAATCGTATTTTTGCCAGTAAACTGTTATAGATATGGAAGATGAACATTTCATAAACTATTCCAATATCTTTCTTAATATGAAAGTGACGGAGGATACAATATGCGATCATGGTATGTTGGAGCATTGTTTATTATATGTTTATTCGGGCAAGGTGGAGTTTGAGGAGGCCGGTCATTCCATTACGATTTGCGCTGGCGAATGTGCTTTTATCCGCAAAGGACACCGGATCAGGATGATTAAGTATAGCGATCAGAATACTCATGTTTATCAGTCTATTCTTTTAAGATTTTCCCGTAAGTTCCTGTTAGAGTATTATCGTCATAATGGTGAGGAGAAATTTCCGAAAACAACTAAACGGAGCAAGGTAAGTATTTTGAAAATCCCTTCTCTTCCGGCTGTCACGAGTCTGTTTGGTTCTATCTTTCCTTATTATGAATCATCTATTGCTCCCGATGAAGAGTGGTTGGATATGAAGTTGAAAGAGGGGTTGTATATAGTACTTAAATCAGATGCCAGTGTGTACGCCTCTTTGTTCGATTTTGCCGAGCCTTGGAAAATAGATTTATTAGCTTTTATGGAAGAGAATTATATGTACGAACTTTCCATAGAGGAACTGGCATCATATACCGGGCGGAGTCTAACCGGATTTAAGAATGATTTCCGAAAAGTAAGTGAACTCACGCCACAGAAATGGATAATCAAACGAAGATTGGAAGCTGCGCATGAGTTGATTGTGAATCGGGATTGCAAGGTTAGTGAAGCAATGATGAATGTCGGTTTTAAGAATTTATCTCACTTTTCAAGGATATATAAAGAGGCTTATGGAATCGCGCCCAGCTACCATATATATAATGAGTAGGTCTCAATAAGATAATCAGTAATTGGGGTTGTCATACCCGTAATTTGTCTACAGGGATTCTTCTTCTTTTTTCAGAACTTTGTATCATACAAATAAATAGTTTTCAAGTAAATAAATAAAAGTATGGATATGAATAGAAAAATTCGACTATCAGTAATCAGAGTGAAGCGGTTTTCGATATACTCTTTTACTATTTTGCTGGCTTCCGTTTGGATAGCATGTAGTGAGCATCCTGATAATACAGAGTATCCGGAGACAAGAAGAACAGAGATAAATAACGGAGATGAAGAACCTAATACAGAAAGTATGAAAATAAAAATAACAGTACGGCAGCGTGTTATAACTGCAACCATGGCTAACAATGCGGCAGCACAGGATTTTGTTTCCCGTTTGCCGTTGGAAGTGACACTCAACGATTATAATAATACCGAGAAAATATTTTATCCATCACCTAAACTGTCAATAGAAGGAGTGAAACGGGGATGTGCGCCTGCTCCCGGGGATATTACGATTTATGCGCCTTGGGGAAATGTGGCCATTTTTTATAAAAAATGGTTGCAAAGCAGTGACTTGATTCTGATTGGTAGCATTGATGGCGATGGTATCAAGGCTTTGAGTGTGTCGGGAGATCTGACGGTGAAGTTTGAAAGGGAATAATAAGTTGTGATTTAATAGATGACAAAATGGGATAATAATTTAATACCTCATCCAGAGCAATATTTTTAGTTTTTATTTTATAGATAGCTTTATTATCACTATATTTGCATATTATCATTATCGATTGATAATATGCAAATATAGTGATAACATATTTTTTATGAGTGATTTAATTAAATATATAAAGCAATCATTAGGCTTAGATATTGTTATTGTTCCGTTAGATAAGCAACAGCTAAAATCTTTGCCTTTATACATAACAGCTTCTTACTCCATAGAGGAAACAACCTTAATGGGTAAACGCATTTGTTTATTGAAAGCAAAAGGGGCTGATACATACACACCAGATTTACTTTATAGGCAAATGCTTCTGGTGGAGCAGAAAATAACTTTGCCAGCTGTATTTGTATTCAAGCACGTAGTATCTTATAATCTGAAACGATATATCCAAAAAGGAATAAATTTTATTGTTCCGATGAAGCAATTGTTTATTCCATCTTTGTTAGTTGATATACGAAAAGTTTCTAATACTACTAAAAAGGAGGAGAAGACACTTTCGCCATTAGCGCAATTTTTACTTTTGTATCATTTGCAAAAGGAAGCATTAAGTGGATTTACATTGAAAGAACTTTCCGATAAGTTGTCTCTTAGTTATTTAAACATTAGTCGGGCAGTGGGAAGTCTCAAAACATTTGGACTGTGTGAGCAAGTAGGTGGGAAAGAAAAACAGATATACTTTGCTGCCAATCCAAAAGAACTGTGGATAAAGGCACTCCCAGTACTTCAAAATCCAATAAATAAAACAGTTTTCACGGATGAATATCTTTCTGATGAAGATTATTGTAGAAGCGGTATCAATGCTTTATCATTTTATACAGAACTTAATGATGAACGAAAGGCGTACTATGCCGTGGGCAAAGAAGGTTTCCAAAAGTTATCAATTACGACTGACAAGCAATATGGAGAAAACTGTATAGAAGTTTGGAAATATAATCCAATTCCTCTTGCAGACGGGAATGTTATAGATCGCCTATCTTTATTCCTTATCTTTCAGGATAATCAGGATGAGAGAATACAAATCGAATTACAAAACATGATGGAGAAAATAACATGGTAGCAGGAATAGATAAATTTAAGGAATATTTTGCGGAATATGAAAATAATTATATCATTATTGGAGGTACAGCTTGTGATATTTTGGAAGAAAATGCAGGACAAATACCACGTGCAACGAAAGACATTGACATTATCCTTATCGTAGAAGCTCTTTCACCCGAATTTGTGAAGCGTTTCTGGGAGTTTGTTAGGGCAGGGAATTACTCCACCCGTCAACGAGGAAATGGCGAAAATGAATATTTTCGTTTTCTGAAACCTCAAACGGAAGGCTTTCCACTTCAAGTAGAACTCTTCGCCCGTAAACCTGACGTTCTACAGATAGGAGAAGATACAGTTCTCACTCCCATACCAGTGGATGAAGATTTATCAAGTCTGTCTGCTATCTTGATGAATGAGGAATACTACAATTTTACGATGGAACATAGCTATACGCTCGGAGCGATACACCTTGCCAATACAGAAAGCCTTGTCTGTCTGAAAGCTAAAGCATACCTTGATCTTACCCAACGGAAAGCAAATGGTGAAGCCATTGATGAAAAGAATATCTGTAAACATCGAAGTGACATTTTTAGACTAGCTGCTACATTAAGCGAAGATCGTTTATTTGACCTTCCAACAGGAATACAAGCAGACTTAAATCAGTTTGGTAAGATAATTAGTGATTTTATTCCTGATAAGGCTTTCTTTAAGTCGGTCGGTCTTTTGAATATCAATCCTAATGAAGTTTTTGAACGTCTGTGTTCGGTTTTTCATATAAAGAAATAAAAAGCTGTACGATTTATCTGTGTTTTTTGGCAGCAATTTTAGAAATGACAATTTATAGTTTGGAGGTATTGGATGAAAAAAATGATTCTGGGGGTGTTCAATACACCCTCAGAATATAAAGTGCTAACCTTTTTCTCGATAAAGAAAAACGAGAAATCTTACTTAGTATTCTCTTTCGTAATTTTCCTCCATCTCTGAAATGCTCTCATCAAGCTTTCCTCTTCTACCAACTCCACCATATTATAATGTATAACGAATAACTCCATCGATCTTTTATACATAATCCCATTCTTGAATTTATTTTCCAGCAAAAACGAATAGAGCGCCACTCTCATTTCCACTTCGATCTCCTTTTCTATAATATAGATGCTGTCCTGCCCAAAGTAGTTATATACTTCCGGGTTCTTTCCGTTTCTGGGTTGGGGGAGAACGAAGCAGATATTTCCACTTTCCCTCCAAGAGACACCTTGCGGATGAGGGGTTGATAACTGTTGTAAGAAGTGGTAGATGATTGTGAAGTGGGTGAGATGAATCGGGATAGGGAGTTTTGAAGATGAATTACTTTGAGATTGAATTTCTAAACTTTGTCCGTACTGAACATACATGTACCTAGCCAAATAAGGCTTAATGGCAAACGTAACTGTAACCATGGAAATGTCTTTTTTTAATGTTTAAATTTATGATATACCGAATGCTGCCTTTAACAGCATTTTCCGTCTCGCTTGTTGAATAAAATCCCATGGTTTGCGGGGACGGAAATACGATTTTGTAAGAAGTTGAAATTCAATTGGTTACATCCGCTGATTTTGGTTTAAAACCAACGGGCCGTTCCTTTAAAAGGAACGACCCGTTCGACACCGAGGAACACCCTCTTCCTTTTAAAGGAACGGGTGGCTCCTTAAAATCCACGTGGCAAAGCTATGCTTAATATTCGAAAATTTCAAAGTGATATATTTAGCTCATGATATGGATATGTAATCAAAAATAACTTTTTGCTTACATTCTAGTTTTGCGCGTATAGATATAAATAGCGTGTAATAAATATTGGGTGGATATTAGTAGAAAATATTTAACTATATTTATTAATGAAGTTGTTTAAATAGCCTGATAAGTCCATGGTGATGCTTGTTTTATTGTGTGGGTTTGTTGTTTTATGCTTCATCAGTATCTGACAAATATTTCTTTCTGAATTGCCTGAATGTCTCATGGGCAATTCCATATTCTTGATAGATATCTTTGATACTTACCCCTGCTTTTAATTTTTCTGAAATCTCCAGTTTATGGGCTTTTAGATATTCCATTTTCGGACTGCTGCCTTTTTTACGCCCCATGTGCTTGCCTTGAGCTTTCCGAAGTGCCATTGCCTCACGGGTACGTTGCGAGTTTAGCTTATGCTCAATCTCGGCAGCAAGTCCAAAAGCAAAGCTCAATACCTTACTGTTAATGCTGTCATCAAAAACATAGCCATCTTTCGTGCTATGTACTGTGACGCTTGAATCAATACACAATTTCATAATTTCCATAATCTCGTGTAATGAGCGCGAGAGGCGGGATAGTTCTGTAACAATCAGTATATCTCCTTTTTTAAGTTTACGCACAGTAGAACCTAACAAGCGATTTTTTCGCTCTGTTTTGCCGCTGACAATTTCTGTCACCCAACGATCAATAATCAGATTCTTGGACTTTGCATAATGTTTGATTTCTCTTTCCTGATTTTCGAGGTGCTGACGACCTGTACTAACCCTCAAATAAGCAATAATCATAATTTTACTGGTTTTAATTGATAAATAGTTGATTAATTAAAACCGAAAAGTGAATTAAAAAGCTCATCTGTTTGCAGTTAAATGTTCAAGAATTTACTTAATGTGAAGAAGAGAGGAAAGAGAAGATAAAACTGGGATTTTGAGGGAATTACGCTTGTCGCTAATTAAGGGATGCCTTAATATGTGTTTTTGCACCTGTTAAGAAAATTTCCCTTCAAAATTAACAGAAACGTTCTATTCTCTTGATTTGCAAATATAATGGATTACTTTGACTTATTAACGAAACAGGGGGGATTTTTTCGTTTTTGATGCCAAAAATATCACATATTAAGGCATCCCTTAATTAGCGAATTATTTCTTGATAAATAGCACACAATCAACAAACTAACATTTATATATAATGATAAAAAGAACAGTTCCATTAAGCAAACAAATCCAATTCGGATTTGCGTTCCTTCTTTCACTCTTTTGTATGGTACTGCCAGTGTCAATATTGGCTCAAACAAGTACTAATCAGTTGTTTAAAACCTCCAAATGGTACATCGGTGCCGATGCCGGACTCTCTTTCGGTCGTGGCACACTTTGTTCGTTTGGTGCGGACAAGTCCCGCGTAGGTTATGGCTTCGGTCTATTGGGGGGCTATCATATTAATAGTTTCCTATCCACAGAAGCCGAATTGCGCTATGGGCACCTGGGGCTTGGGGCTTACGATTGCTGTAAAGACCTTTATTTAGCCAATGGCAGCCGTTACTATGCCCCCCTTGCCGGAGCAAAGAACTACCGCTATGGCGACATTTTCTCGTCCGTGAACTTGTACGAACTCGGTTTGCACCTGAATATCGACTTCGTGAAGATGTTCCATCCCGAAACCCGTTGGTCATTCCTTGTTTCGCCTGCCGTATATGGTGTTGCCTCGAAAGCGACCGTCAAGACTACCGATGGCGAGAACACCGTATTGAAAGGCGATGGGCAAATGCACTTCGGTGTAGGTGGTGATTTAGGTGTAGGCTATCAGGTAAGCCCACGAGTAAACTTGCGCCTCTATATCGGAATGACTTACCTAACGGGTAAAGGCATTGACGCTATGCCGCAAACTGAGCACGAGACCAATTACACTTGGGACACAGGTGTGAAAGTTACTTTCGCTTTAGGCAGAAGTTGCAAAAACAAGAAGCAGAAGCCTGCGAAAGTGGTAACTGTAACTCCCCAACCAACGGAAGTAGCTCAACCCGAACAACCTGCAGTCCGTGAAGAAGTGGCACAACCGAAAACGGAAGTAATGGTTGAAGTACAGCCTAAGCAAGTGTCAAGCAAGCCAACGGAAAAGATCGTTTACGAAACTGCCATCTACTTCTCCCGTAATCAATGCGAATACATTGAGGAAAGCGAGTACAAAACAACCGTGGAACTTCTCAAAGCCCTTGCCGAACACCCCGACACACACATCACCCTCGTAGGCTGGGCAGACAAAACAGGAACGGAGGCACGGAACGAAACCATCTCTGCCCGTCGCGCCGAAACCGTGAAACGCTACCTTATAAATAAAGGTATAATAGCAGAACGTATCTCCACCGACGGCAAAGGAATAGATGCTGGAGCTACCGACGACGCCAAAGCACGCCGCACCGAAATCAAGTTAATACTCACCGAAAAATAAAAGCACTATGATACAGATAATCAAAAAAGCCGCCTTCGGATTGGCTTGTATAACCGCTTTCCTATTGACCTCTTGCGATAAGACAGCGCACGAAATTCCCGAAGATACCCCCGATAATGGTTCCACCGTTACAGTAGGCATCAACACCGATGCCATCGGAGACACACCTTTGAAAGACGTGCATCTTTATTTCTTCGACTCATCGGAAATGCTTGCGAAGCATACTTATTACCCTACGATGCAGTCGTTGGCACTGGATAGAATGTTGATGGAAACGGGATATTACACCATCTTTGCCGTACTCAATACCAAAGAATCGTGTGTACCCACCGTCAACCGTGCGGCAGACCTGCCGAAAATAACTTTCGGTGAATTTTGCCAATGGGTGAAATCCATTGACAACGGCACTTATCCCAATCTCGCCACCGGATTGGTGCGCTACGAGGTAAAGGAAGGGGTGTCGCAAATCATGATCGACGTAAAGAAAGGCAGCGAAGCAGTCGGTTTCTCCACCGTCACGCTGAACCTCACTTTACCTTCGCCACGCCTGCCGGATTTTGTTGCGGCACAGAAAAACAGCCGTGCGGCGGGTGACGAACTGAAACTGCGTGCCGTCATCGAAGTGTACAACAAAGGCACTGACACCCGTGTGCTCCGCAAAGAGGAATTTGTAACCGCTACGGCTACCGCAGGTGTCTATACTTCCACGATGCAACTCACTCCGGGCGATTATGACGTTCGCCTGTGGGCTGATTACACCACTGATGCAATGACCGATAATCATTACATCACCACCGACACCAAGAGCATCAAGATATTGGGTAAAGACCAATACCGTGCCAACACCGATGCACGCGATGCTTTCACCAAAGCCCTCACGCTCACCGTTGGCAATCAGGATAAAAACGAAGACATCACCATGCACCGACCATTGGCAAAATATCGTTTGGTGGCTACCGATGTGGCAAAGTACAACCAACTGCGTGCTGAACGTAATTATCCTGCATTGGAAGACCTCAAAATCAGTATCGTCTACGAACAATTCCTGCCTTGCGCTTACAACGTGAGCACCCAGAAGCCTTCTGATTCTGTTGGTGGATATGGCTATGCCTCGGCACTCAGCGAACCAACCGATGATGCCGTCACCGTAGGAAAAGACTTCGTATTGGTGAATGGTGAACAATCTTTTGTTACTGTAACCATCCTCTTCAAAGATGCCAACGGCAAGACCATCAGCGGTATCAACGGTGTGCGCATCGACTACCGCGCCGGACAACTGACCACCGTGAGCGGTAACTTCCTCACCGCAGGCGTAGGCGGCGTACAGATTGATACCAACTGGAGTGGTGATTATGAAGTAAACTTCTAAATAAGTAATAACAATGAAAAGAATATTTTATATACTAAGTGCTTTGCTGGCTATCGGGCTGGCATCATGCAGCAACGAAGAACTGGGAGAAAATACTTCTTCCGGCACAAGAGAAGTAACAGTAAATGCAGCCACGGATTATGCAATGGCAGACGGTAGTGCCGCTCCGCAAACAAGAGGTACAGCCACCGTAGACCGATATGTGATAGAGGTGTACGAAAATGCCGACTACTCCACACCCGCCAACGTATTTGAGGGTGGAACGACCTCCCATGCCACCAATGCCACGGGTTCATTCACAATGACTTTGGCAGGCAACAAAGATTACTACTGCCTATTGTGGGCAGATAAGAAAGCAAATAATGCAGAAGTCTATACCGTTACCGATTTGAAGAATGTTTCACTCGTCGCAGGAGCCAAACCTACCGAAGCCTTTTACGGCACAAAGCTCATCACAAGTGGTCAGACGGAATACAGTGCTTCCCTCCACCGTGCCGTGGCAAACATTGTACTCAAAGAAACAGGTACGCTTCCGGCAGGAACACTGGCTATGAAGTTCCAGCAACACACTGCTTTCGATGTCAGTGCTGCCACCGTCAAAGGCACAACCACCGAAAGAACCGAAAGCCTGACGGTAGTCAAAACCACAGGAACAAAGGACGCTCCCAAAAAGATAGAGACGGATGTCATTTTCGTGCTTGCACCCACCGCCAGTGCAGGAACAACTACGTTCACCTTTCAATATGAATCAGAAGCAGAGTTCAATGTACCCGATGTACAGATTCAGGCGAATTATAACACAAATATTACGGGGCATTATGGTGCCGTACCCGTAGCCGTAGCAAGCGTATCGCTCAACAAAGCCACCACCTTCATCATGGGCGGAGCCACCGAAACCCTGACGGCCACCATCTCCCCGGCCAATGCAACGGACCAAAACGTGACTTGGGCAAGCAGCAACACGGCAATTGCAACGGTAAGCTCGGCAGGCGTAGTAACAGCAGTCGCAGCAGGTACGGCAAATATCACCGTAACCACCACCGACGGCAGCAAGACAGCTACCTGCGCTGTGACGGTGACGGCATCTTTCACCACCGGCATTCTCTACTTCGATGCCGACGGCGCGCTGCAGGTGGGCAAGTGGAATACGGATTTCACTGCTCTGGACAAAGTGGCCCTCTTCAAGTTCGGCTCGGTGATAGGTATGGCTGCAGGGGCAGCAATCGGTGATGCCTGGGACTTCACGAGCGGTTCTCTGGTGAAGTTTAACCCCTCCACCCTTACCAACCTTGGCGTGGGAGCGGATGCAGCAACAGGCTATGCTACCGTTCCATATAGCACCGGTGCAACGGATATTGATGCCTCCTTCCACACTGCCACCAACATCGCCGCAGGCAAGGGTGACCCCTGCCGTCTGGCCGGCCTCACTGTGGCTCAGATTCAGGGAGGGACGATAGATAACAACACATGGCGACTGCCCACCAATGCAGAAAATGGCACATTCGGAAGTACTAAGTCCAAGTGGACAACGCTGGGCGGTGTCAAGGGCTATTACTTAGGCACGGGTGCTACGGCAGCGGGCATCGGCGGCGAGTTTCTCCCCGCTGCGGGGAGCCGCAGCACGGATGGGAAGTATTACAATATGAACACTCGCGGGTACTATTGGTCAAGTACGCCTAATGGCAATAACGGTTACCTTCTCGGCTTCTACAGTGGCAACGTGACTCCGAACGTCAGTTACGATCAGGCGCTCGGCTACTCTGTCCGCTGTGTTCGCCAGTAGGCCGACCATTTGATTCATTTTGACACATCTTCATAAAATATCGGCAAAACCGAATTAAAAATATAAGATGATGCAAAAAGTCTATATATACAAAATAAATTCAGTTATTCATTTAAAGAAGAAAAACAAGTATGAGAAATCAAATCTTAGTAGCACTGCTGGGTATGGCAACCATGCTGGCAGGATGCAGTCAGGAAGAGAATGTCGTTACCCCTTCGGACAGCAAGACAGCCAGTTTCACCCTTGCGGTGAACGATGGAGTAGACACCCGTGCGGTGACAGAACCAGCGGTGAAGCCAACCCGTTACATCATGGAAGTGTACGAAGGCACCACCTCGGCAGGTGCCGCACAAGCCACACAGGTGGAACAAACAGAGAACACCTTCGACGTGATATTGAAAGACGGACAGGATTACACCATCCTTTTCTGGGCAGACTATGGCACAGCAAAGGGTTCGGACAACGCATTCGATGCTTCCAAGCTGCGTGAAGTGAAGATAGCCACAGGCAAAACGGCAACCCAAGCCGCCTTTGCAGGCGTTGTGCAATTCAAGGTAGGAACAGACGATGCCTCAAAGTACACAGCCGTTACACTGACCCACGCCGTGGCTCAAGTGAACTTCAAACAGACCGGAACGCTGACCGCAACACCTACGAAGCTGGCAGTGAAATATCCCGAAAGCTATTCACTGAATGTGGAAGGCAATGCCGTTACAAAGATTAATGGGGAAATTACTCATGAACTGACCTGTAACGCCGTGACCACCGGAGTGATTGCTACCGATTATATCATTACGTCCAACGATGATAAGACAATCATGAACATCGAAGCCACGCTGAACAGCGAAACGAAGAAAGAGATTTCGAATGCACCATTCCGTCGCAATTATACTACCACCATCAGCGGTGCTTACAGCGACAAGTACAGTGCAACACTGACTGTAAGTTGCGAAGCGGACTGGACAGGAAATAATGATAAAGAGATTGCCAGCGACTTAAAAGTAGGCGACTGGTATCCTGCTGGAGCAACAAAAGAAACAGCAGTAGGCGTAGTGTTCTGGATTAATCCGAATGATGCAGCTAAAGGGAAGATTGTGGAGATGGAGGTAGGAATGAAAAGGGGCCAATGGGCTATTTGTGCAAAGGCAGCGAGTGCAAAAACCGATGGTGGCTTGAAATGGGCTTTGCCAACGATAGAAGAACTACAATATCTTTGGTGTGCCTATAACGGAAAAGAACCGATTACATGGGAATGGGAAAATGTACCTCAAACTCCTCCTGCTGTAGATACAGCCGCTCAGGATAGATTCAACAATAAATTAAAAACAGCTATACTCAGTACTGAAGTATATCACTCTTTAGAGGTAGATGATCCGCTTTACTACAAAATGGCTTTCACTGACGGTGGTGTGATAGAAGACATGTCCAATGTATACTCCGGTTTTGCCGTTGCTTCATTTTAATCGTATATCAACATTATTAGCAGCATTCCCACTCAAAAACATTTCGTAACAATATGAAAATGAAAAAGTATATCTATATATTATGTGCCATGCTCACAGCAGCATTCACATCGTGCAACAACAACGACCTTGTGCCCGAAGCAGACGGCACAGCGCAGCAAGTCACCCTGCAAGTAACACCCGACCAAGGACTGAGCACTCGTGCCGCAGCCACAGGCGTAGACCGCTTCGCCATCGAAGTTTACTCCGATGCAACCTACACCACGCCTGCCAATGTCTTCGGTGATAAAAACGCCACCACCAGCACCAACGGCTCCTTCACCATGACCCTCGACAAGAATCAGGAATACCACTGCCTCTTGTGGGCAGACAAGGACGGTTCAGCCGTCTACGACCTCACCTCCCTGAAAGCCGTCACCCTGCAACCGAGCAAAGCTCCCGTAGAAGCATGGCAAGGAAAACTTGACATCGCCAAAGGAACAAACGGCACACTGACCGCCACACTCACCCGTTCTGTCGCCAAAATCACCCTGCTCGAAACAGGCACACTCAAAGCCGGAACACTGACAATGGCATTCAAGCAAAACACCGTGTTCGATGTATCAGCAGGTACAACCAAGACCGAAGCCGACCGCACAGAGTCTATCACTATGTCAGCTATCGACGTAGCCGTTCCTGCAGGTAAAAAGATTAATACAAACGACATCTTTGTGTTGGCTTCTACTGTTGATGCCGAGCAACCTACATTAACTTTCCAGATAACAGGTGAAACAGAAGGTACTTCAGTATCGAATGTTCCTCTGAAAGCAAACTTCAACACCAATATCAAAGGACATTACAGCAAAGAAAGTGGAGCAACATTCACGATCATTTGTGATAATGATTGGGCAGGCGATAAGGATGCAATCGTTGCTCCTCCAACTCCACCAGATCCAGCCATAGGTGATTTTTACTTAAGCGACGGAACCGTAGTTAGCTGCACTGCAGAATTGACAGACGAACAAAAGAGTAAATGTATCGGCGTTGTATTCGTAGTTTATCCAGGTCCTAAATGTGATATTTATCAAAAAGACGGGATTACACCAATGGATGTTAATGGCTATGTTCTGGCATTGGATGATGCTGTAATTGGTGAATGTATGTGGGCATCTGAAAATGTAAAAATAGGCACTGATACACATACTGCTTTAGACGGTTATGCAAATACTCAATCTATTATTAATTATGTAAAGAATAATGGCAAGAATTTGCAGAATGATTATCCGGCCACTTATCACGCTACCACTGGTTATGAAAATGCTCATCCGGCTCCGGATATAAGCAGTGGCTGGTTTTTTCTTTCAGATAAAGAGGGTCAGACTTGGTATAAAAATAGAGAGAAAATTTTAGCAAGTATAAAGAAAGTTACAGGTGATGAAGATTATGTTTGGTCAGATGGTTATTGGAACAGTTCGGAAAATTACGATAATCCGGCGGGGTGGGTCTGTGCTACACGCTTTGACAATGGAGGCGTACCCGATCCTACCGAAAAAAACGGCTCTTTATACGTACGTCCTATTTTAGCTTTTTAGCTGAAATACAGTTTCAGTGTTGAATAAAATGGTGAAGCTACTTAATGATTAAAATAAAGCCACCTTGCAACCTTGAACTGCCCCCAGAAAGTTAGATAAAAAACTGTTAGGGGTAAGTTCTCCTCCGCAAGGTGGCTTTACTTCAACGAACTACATTACACAAACCTATCAAACTCAAGCAGCGATGACAAAAATCCAAATCCACCATTTAGCTCTTGACCAGCTAAGCGACACAGAATACCTCCGCTTTGCACAGCAAGTAGCCGATTTAATCCCCTCTGCCAAAGTCCTGCACGTAGCGGAAAGTGTGGTAGTCGGTTATAAAGCCAATATCGCCAAGACAGCAGACTTATCAAGCCCCCCTGCCGGAGAATGATTGTACCGCCATCCGCACCGAAATGAATGACCAATACGAAGACATCACCGCTACGGTAGATGCGTTTAGCTTTATCCAGCCATCGCAAGAGATTACCGATTTTATTACTTTGCTCAACAAATTAGTAGACAGAACCCCAAAAGCATATCGGCAGCGCATAAGGTAAAAAGCACATGACGGATAGCCAATAAAAGCCTGATATCTCCAAAATATTAACCTCCATTTAACCAAAGCGTATGAACAATGAAGAACAAAAGGCAGAAGTAAAGCAGATGATGGATTCCCTCGTCTGTGAACATCTGAATGATGAGAAATTCTGCCTATTTCACCGTGCTGTGCTGGAACTTGTCTCTGCTGCTGTTAAAGAGGGGACTTTTTTTCTACCAATGGATCTTTATTACAAATACAAAGGTTTTGTGGAATTATCCTGTAAAATGTTTCAAAAGATGCAATCAGATAACCAAGCAGAATTGTTTTTTGCCGATTGGGAAGAAATGTATCATTGTTATCGTACTCAAACAGAAACACAATACCGAATATTGTGCGGACTGATTGTTTCGACTTATCAGAATACAACTATCCCTGAAGAGAGGGAAACCTTGAAAAGTGTCATTGACGGCATACGTAATATTACCAGAGGGTAAAGACGGGATACAAGCGTGTATCTCAATATTGTATTTCTACCTTTTAGATTCATATTTATCCAATTACATTATTTCTTAATATTCTGCAATCTGTAATTGGGGTTATCATATCCGTAATCCATCTACAATGCTTTCCTCTTATTCTTCCGACCTTTGCCATGTCAAATGAAACTTAATGTAGCAGAGGAATTTAATAAAATAAAGAATATGGATAGAAAACATTTTCTGAAAAGTGCATTACTGACAACCGGAGGTTTATTAATGGGTGGTGCAGCTATCTATCGGTACTTGAATAGTAAAGAAACGACAGGTGACCCGTTGCCTTTGGCTATAGATAAAATACATCATGGAAATATGAAAAAAGTACTCGTCATAATGAGCGCAGGGACAAAGCGTGGTAATACGGATCGGCTCACTGATGCCTATATCAAAGGATTGGTGGAGCGGGGACATTCTGTAACAAAGGTTTATCTGGGTAGTATGCGGATAGAGGGGTGCAGAGGATGCGGTGTGTGTCAGCGTTTTGCACACCAATGCGCTATTAAAGATGGTATGCAGGATATATATCCTTTGTTTGCAGAATGTGATACGGTGGTGATGGCTTCCCCTCTATATTTCTGGACAATCACATCGCGTCTGAAAGCTTTTATTGAAAGGCTTTACGCAATCTCTACCGATGACAAATATCCCCCGAAAGATTCGGTATTATTAATGACGGCTGGTGATGATAATGAAGTTACTTTTGAACAGCCTAAGCGATATTTCCGGCTTCTCAATCAAGCACTGGGATGGAATGAGATGGGAGTTTATTGTGCTGGAGGCTGTACCGGATGCGAAAAACTAGCGCGACAGATTAATCGTGAGCATCTGGAGAATGCTTATAAAATGGGACTGGAATTATAAATACCGAAATGGGAGTAGTGTTTATCTGCAGATTCGTGTGGCACCTATCCTGAAACAGGTTAACATTGATATTATAGCAGAGTGATAAAAAAATATAATCTGTAATTGGGGTTATAATGTCAGTAATTCGTCTACAAACGGTCTCTTTCTTTCATCGTATTTTTGCATTGTAGAAAGTAGATAATCAATTCATTAATTATTAAAACACAAGAGATATGAAACGGATTTTATTATTAACAACTGTATTTATGATAATGCTCGGAACCAGTTTTTCTTCTGCACAGACAGATGCTGATAATTTTTATAAAAGTGATCGGGTGAATGTAGAAAAAGTCTCTTTTTCTAACCAATATAAGATGAAAGTAGTAGGTAATCTTTTTCTGCCCAAGAGTATGAAAGAAGGGGAAAAATATCCTGCAATCATTGTAGGACATCCGATGGGGGCTGTTAAGGAGCAGAGTGCGAATCTCTATGCAACGAAAATGGCGGAAAGAGGATTTGTTACACTATCCATCGATTTGTCTTTCTGGGGTGAGAGTGAAGGTGAGCCGCGTAATGCTGTTTTGCCGGAGGTTTATTCGGAGGACTTTAGTGCTGCGGTTGATTTTTTAGGTACGCGTCTGTTCGTCGACCGGAATCTTATTGGGGTAATTGGAATTTGTGGGAGCGGAAGCTTTGCTATCAGTGCAGCGAAAATAGACCCTCGTCTCAAGGCCATTGCAACAATCAGTATGTATAATATGGGAACGGCCAACCGTAATGGATTAAATCACTCATTAACGTTGGAACAGAGAAAGCAAATAATGGCTGAAGCAGCAGAACAGCGTTATACAGAATTTTTGGGTGGGGAAACTAAATATACCAGTGGCACTGTACATCAGTTGACAGAAAAGTCCAGTCCGATCGAACGGGAGTTTTATGAATTCTACCGTACACAGAGAGGAGAATTTACTCCTGACGGAGCAACTCCTATGACCACTACACACCCTACGCTCTCAAGCAATGTGAAATTTATGAATTTCTATCCTTTCGAAGATATTGAAACTATTTCACCCCGCCCCATGCTTTTCATCACCGGAGAGAATGCCCATTCACGTGAATTTAGTGAAGATGCCTATCGATTGGCTGCTGAACCTAAAGAACTGTATATAGTACCCGGTGCCGGACATGTAGATCTTTACGACCGTGTGAGCCTTATCCCGTTTAATAAGCTGGAAGCTTTCTTTAAGGAGTATCTGAAGAAATAAATTTCAATACCATAAATAGGATATACTATGTGTAATTTTTGAAATAACAGATTGAAAAATAAAATGATGCAACAAATAAGACATAAAGAATATGGAGGTGAACGCCCTCTATTTGCAACCCATGACATTCAGTTGGAAGATGTAACGATTCACGCCGGTGAATCGGCACTGAAAGAATGTAGTAATATTATAGCGATAAACTGCCGTTTTGAAGGGAAATATCCTTTTTGGCACACCAACGGATTTACAGTGAAGAATTGTCTTTTTACAGAAGGAGCTCGTGCCGCCCTGTGGTATTCTCAAAGTCTGCAAATGGCGGATACCTTGGTGGAAGCACCGAAGATGTTTCGTGAAATGGATGGGATAAAACTCGAAAATGTGCAGTTGCCCAATGCCTTGGAAACGTTTTGGTATTGTCGTAATATAGAACTGAAGAATGTACAGATTGATAAAGCAGATTATCTTTTTATACACAGCGAGAATATCCATATACAAAATTACGCTCAAAATGGAAACTATTCGTTTCAATATTGCAAGAATGTAGAAATCCGTAATGCAGTTATCAACTCCAAAGATGCTTTTTGGAATACGGAAAATGTAACTGTCTATGATTCGGAACTGAACGGAGAATATCTGGGATGGCATTCTAAAAATCTGCGTTTGGTAAATTGTAAGATTTCGGGCACTCAACCTCTTTGTTACGCACATGATCTGGTGATGGAAAATTGTACGATGGCGGAGGATGCTGACCTTGCTTTTGAGCACAGTAGCGTAAAAGCAACGCTTAAAAGTCCGGTTCATAGTGTGAAAAATCCTCGTACGGGGAGTATTGTAGCCGAAAGTTTCGGAGCTATTATCTTGGATGAAAATATGAAAGCACCGGGAAATTGTGAATTGAAGCTCTGGGACGACCTAACCTGTTTTGATTGAAATATGAAATATAATTTCGATGAAATTATTCCACGCAGAGGTACGAATTCCTATAAATGGGATTCGTCCGCGGATGCGGATGTCTTGCCGATGTGGGTAGCTGATATGGATTTCCGTACGGCTCCCCCTGTCGTTGAGGCACTAAAGAAGCGGGTGGAACATGGGATTTTCGGATATGTACGCGTACCTGACGCATACTACGAAGCGATAACCAATTGGTTTGCACGACGACATACCTGGCGGATAGAAAAAGAATGGATTATTTATACTACCGGAGTTGTGCCGGCAATATCTGCTGCAATTAAAGCACTGACAGTACCCGGCGATAAAGTGATGGTGCAGACGCCTGTATATAACTGTTTTTTCTCCTCTATCCGTAATAACGGGTGCGAGATGATTGCCAATCCTTTAGTATATAGAAACAGAGGGTATCAGATTGACTTTGATGATTTGGAGAAGAAAGCTTCCGATCCGAAGGTAAAACTCATGTTGTTATGTAATCCGCATAATCCTGTCGGAAGAGTATGGAGTAAGCAGGAATTAAGGCAGATAGGTGAGATTTGTATTCGGAATAATGTGTTTGTGATCGCTGATGAAATTCATTGTGAATTGGTTTTTCTGGGGCATGAATATACTCCTTTCGTTTCTATATCAGAAGAGTTTCTCATGAATTCGGTAACCTTTGTTTCGCCTAGCAAGGCTTTCAATCTGGCAGGGCTTCAGATAGCCAATATTATTTCTGCAGATGCAAATGTACGGGTGAGGATAGATAAAGCGATTAATATAAATGAAGTTTGCGATGTGAATCCTTTCGGAGTGGAGGCGTTGATGGCTGCATACAATGAGGGCGAAGAATGGCTGGAAGAACTTAAAATCTATTTGTTTGCGAATTACATCTATTTAAAAGGTTATTTTGATGAATATCTTCCGGAATTTCCCGTAATGATGTTGGAAGGTACATATCTGGTTTGGGTGGATTGCTCGGTCTTGAATCAAACGTCAGCAGAAATAGTAAAAGACTTGTTGAAGAAAGAAAAACTTTGGGTGAACGAAGGCAGTCTGTATGGAGAGACTGGTGAAGGGTTTATCCGTATCA
>OGXN01001088.1_pt1 | contig 28821 bp, 25 predicted proteins | sample 1576281 | NCBI WGS metagenome assembly OGXN01 (sample SAMEA3541494, study PRJEB24748) | human gut metagenome | biome: human gut; feature: human-associated habitat; material: faeces | place: China | collected 2012
CTTCACTGACTGGGATGAAAGCGCCGGAAAGCCCGCCGACGCTGGAAGATGCCATGACGCCGCCTTTTTTCACTGCATCATTCAGCATTGCCAAACACGCTGTTGTACCATAAGCACCACAGCCTTCAAGTCCCATTTCTTCAAGGATATAAGCAACACTGTCACCGATGGCAGGTGTTGGCGCCAAAGACAAGTCAACGATACCAAAAGGTACGCCTAAACGTTCACTGGCAAGAGATCCTACCAATTGTCCCATACGGGTAATCTTAAATGCGGTTTTCTTGATGATATCCGCAATTTCATTCATCGGAATATCCTTAGGTGCTTTAGCAAGTGCTGCACGAACAACACCAGGTCCACTGACACCAACATTGATCACACAGTCAGCTTCCCCTACACCATGGAATGCACCTGCCATAAATGGATTGTCTTCTGGTGCGTTACAGAACACTACTAGTTTTGCAGCACCCAGGCAGTTATCATCTTTAGTAAGCTCTGCAGCTTCTTTTACCATTCTTCCCATTAATTCTACCGCATTCATATTGATACCTGCTTTTGTAGAACCAATATTGACAGAAGCACATACATGTTCTGTCTGTGCTAAAGCTCTTGGAATACTTTCCATCAATTCACGATCTCCTGCAGCACAGCCTTTCTGTACAAGGGCAGAATATCCACCGATGAAGTTTACACCAACAGCCTGTGCACAACGCTCTAAAGTAAGCGCATATTTCACAGGGTCACCGCCACTCACTGCCACCAACATGGCAATCGGCGTAACACTAATACGTTTGTTGATGATAGGAATACCATATTCTCTTGAGATATCATCACCGGTTTTTACCAGGTCTTTCGCAAGACGGGTAATCTTGTTATAGATTTTCTCACAGGATTTATCGATATCACTATCTGCGCAATCCAATAAAGAAATACCCATGGTAATCGTACGTACATCCAGGTATTCTTCATCAATCATTTTTATTGTTTCTAATACTTCATGTGCACTAATCATAACGCCACGCTCCTATATCTTGTGCATGGCATTGAAAATATCTTCATGCATTACATGAATGATCATGCCAAACTCTTTGCCTTTTTCTTCCATATGTGCTGCAAAATCAGCAAGGGAAGTATTACCATTGGTAATATCGATCAACATGATCATTGCGAACATATCCTGTAGTAATGACTGTGATACTTCAATCACATTCATATTTGCCTTTTCACATTCGGTACTGACCTTAGCCAGGATCCCTACCATATCTTTTCCAATTACACTTACAACTGCTCTCATTCTCTTTCCTCCTGTTCAGATTAAGTAATATTATACTGTATAACAAAAAAAAGTACAATCCCTATATTCCAATAATTGCATACATTTGTACACGAATTGCGTACATCTGTATCCTAATGGTTATAAGGATTGCCCTTTTCCTTATATGTACTAATGAAATACTTCCTTCATCACTGCGAATTCCTGTAACTCAAATGGCTCCCATGTATTCTGAATACCCTCCAAATTACAATCAAATTCCGCTTCCTGATAAGGTGCTTCCTGCACTTTTTTCAGTTGCGTTAACAATATTCCTGTACCTTCTTTACTCAACGTCACATGTTTTACACCAGCTACCATATTCTTGTCATCAATCAAATAGATGGAGCATGGCATACATTCTTTTTCAAATATCAAAGAAGGCTCCTCATGTTCATGAATATTGAAAATAAAATCACTGGTATCAATTGCATCCAATACAGTAATCAAAAACATGGGAATATCATATTTTACCACCAGATCAATCTCTAATTCATTACGACGAAGTGCTGTCTTTTCAAAATCTGTCCATTCCTGGTCCTTGATAACGAACACAAATTCGCCATCCACAAAATCCATAATCGTTCCATCTGCCTCAATTTCTACAGGAAACTTTTCGTTCACTTCTGCTTTCATTCTTATCACCACTTTTTATTATATCATCCTCAGGCTTTTCATGCACCGGAATCTTCACATAAAAGCTAAATCGTTTTCCAATGGACTCCGCCCGGATACTACCTTTCATCATATCGATAATCTGTTTTGCGATTCCAAGTCCCATCGCATGTCCTTTAGAAGCATCATTGACTTCCTCTAAGCGATAAAAGTTATGGAACATATGAGCAATCACATCACTTTGAAAATGCGGTCCATCCACCTGCATATGCACAAAATAATCATGATTTCTTTGACGCAGGGAAATATCTATCACTTCCCCTTTGTTTCCTACATAGATCATTGTATTGATCAAATCTCGCATGACGCGGGCTACCTTCGCACTGTCCGCATACAAAAACAAATGCGAATCCTGAACCAGACGGATCTGCATTGCTTTATCCTCTGCCATATAGTAGCACTCATCAATCACCTGTTCCATCATACGATCCATAAACATTTCCTCAGGTGTCCATTTCGCATACTGAAGATTAAAACGTGTAATATCAAAAAACTCATTCATCATATCTTCCAAAAGCAGACTCTCATCTAATACATGAACGATATAATCCATCTTTACTTCACTGCTGATGCGCTGTTCACTCTCTAAAAAATCCAGATACATCATAATCTTCGCAAGTGGCATACGGATATCCTGTGCCAACAGATAAATCAAATCTTTTTTCTTTTCTTCATCATTCTTAGCGGATTTCAAATATGCCTGATATTCATCCACTACTTTCATAAGTGCTCCCTGTGCCTTTCGCATTTCTTTAGGAAATACGACTTTATTACGTTGTTTACGCATGATATCATCCATACCATCCATTAATGTCCGCATAGAAAGCGTTAAATCTTTACACAGGAAATATACAAGGATGAAACAGAAACAAGCCACAATAAAAGGCAGGAATATCTTAAACAGCTTACTAAAGGTTTCAAATGGATTTCCATTGATCAACTGTAATACATCAATGATTAGGCCATTTAAAACATCATCAAACATATAGACAATAAATAATCCCAGCATCACAAAAATCAACAGTATCAACATATAACGTAAAAACAGTTTCCATTTCACAGGGTTCAGATATTTTTTCATAACTTGCCCCCCAGTTTCTTCCATAAATGGATGGTAAACACAATTTGTTTACCTTCTTTATGTGCATCAATGCTTCCATGATGAAGCTCCACAATTTCCTTTGCGATTGCAAGCCCTAATCCCGCTCCGCCGCTACTGCTTGTTCTTGCGGTAGAAGCACGATAAAACTTCTCAAACAAATGGGATACTGCCTCTTCATCTATCTCTTCACCATCATTACGATATTCTAAAGTAATCTGTGATTCATCCTCCCTGCAATGAATATATATAATGGAATCAGAATCACTATATGTAATCGCATTACGCATTAAATTATCCAATAAACGCTGCAGCTTGTCATAATCCGCTTCAATTTCCAGCATCTCTGGAATATCCACCTGTGCTTTGATGCCACGCTTTTCCATCAATGGATAAAATCCATTCACCTGTTGTTTGATCAATGCACAAATATCCAAAGGCGATGCATCTAACATACTCACTTTATCATCATATCGAAGGATTTCTTCAAATTCTTCAATCAATTCATCTAATCGATGTGCCTTTTCATTTGCAATGGAAAGACTTTTTTCCATCTGTTCCCCGTCTACATGATGATCCAGTATATGATTAATATATCCAATCATACTTGTTAAAGGCGTCTTTAGATCATGTGCCAGATACATCAACAATTCATTTTTATGTTCTTTTTCCTGTATGGATAATTGCTTACTTTCATTTCGTTTCGCAATCATATCCTCTACTTTATCCTTCGCAATCTGAAACTCTGGCAGCAAGCGAAAGAAAAATGGCACCTTATCTACCGTATTACCTTCCAACACAGATACTAAAATGTTCATATTGCGGTAAAACAGCCCGATAAAGACGTATAAAAACAAAACATAAGCCAATACATACAAAAACAAATTGACCTCCCAGGCATGCTGTAAATAGAACATCAGGAAGTCTGATGTCGTAAGTGCCCCCTGATTGCCATAATACCCTGCACTATAGCTTAAAATGGCAATCAGTATCGAAACAGCACCAAGCACCACAAAACTACAACAAAGAAAAAGGACGGTCAGCCTTTTTCTTAACTTTCGATACGTATTATTCTTCAATTTTATACCCTACGCCCCATACCGTTTTAATAAACTTCGGATTTCTAGGTGGCTCATGCATTTTTTCACGTAATCGACGAATATGTACCATGACCGTATTATTGCTGTCAAAATACTTCTCTTTCCAAACAGCCTCAAATAATTCTTCACTCGGTACCACTTTTCCTCTATTCTTACACAAATACCATAAAATTGAAAATTCTATCGGTGTTAATGAAATCGGCTTATCATACAGCGTACACTGATGAGAATCATTATCAATCACCAAACCTTTAAAATCAATAATGTTCACATTCTCATTCTGTGCCTGATTATACTTCTGTGAACGGCGCAGCTGTGCCTTTACCCTTGCGACCATTTCCAAAGGATTAAACGGCTTTGTGATATAATCATCCGCACCTAAAGACAATCCCTGTATCTTATCCATGTCTTCCACTTTCGCTGTCAACATGATAACAGGAAACGTATATTTTTCACGAATCCATTTACAAATCTCAAAGCCATTGATCTTTGGCATCATGATATCTAGCATTGCTAAATCCACACGTTGATGCTTTAAATACTCTAATGCTTTTTCACTATCATAAAACGTAACGACCTGGTAGCCTTCATTTCCTAAATATAACGTAACCAGATCGGCAATTTCTTTTTCATCATCCAAAACTAAAATTGTCGTAGCCATCTAATCCCTCCAAACCTTATTCTTCTTTATTATAACAAATTCCCTAATACATGTCCTACATTAATCCAAAAGTAAGAAAAATTTAAGGAGCGTATCTTTCTTGTATTGACACCACTTCATTCAAGGGGTACACTTTTTATACGAAACAGAAAGGATACATATACAAATGAAAATACATAAAAAGCGATGGTATGTGGTGCTTGTCATTATCATTGCCTTACTCATAGGCGATATCAGCTTCTTTATTATGGGAAAATTCTTCCCAAATAAACTCAACGAAGGAAATACACAACTACCAACACCAAGTGAACAACTCATCACAACCCAAAATAATATCAAACAGGGAATCAAAGACATCAAACTAAACAGTCCCTATGCCATATTGATTGATTTAGAAGATCAAAGCATCTTATATGAAAAAAATGCCGATAAAAAAATCTATCCGGCTTCACTTACCAAAATAATGAGTTGTGTAGTAGCACTTGATCATATCAATGATTTAAATCAAAAAGTAACCGTCACAGAAAAAGACTTAGAAGGTTTAGCAGAAGCTAACGCAAGTGTTGCAGGCTTACAGCCAGGTGATAAAGTCACCTATGAAGATCTATTATATGCCCTTGTCCTTCCAAGTGGTGCCGATGCAGCCAATGTACTGGCAAACAACCTGTGTGGTGACATGAAAAGCTTCGTACAAGAAATGAACAACAAAGCAAAAGCCTATGGCATGGTCAATACCCACTTCATGAATGCCACAGGCCTACATGATGATAACCACTACACAACTATGCAGGACCTCAAACAAATGATGAAACATGCCTGGATCAATACAGCATTTCAAAAAGTCTTAACAACCACAAAGTATGAAATACCATCTATCAAATTAAAATTCAAAAGTACACTATTACTCTATGGAGATTCCCTATCCTTTGATGGAGGAGAAATCATTGGGGGAAAAAGCGGTTATACACTAGAAGCCGAATGTTGCCTTGTCAGTGTAGCCAAAATGAAAGATGGACACTTATATATGTTTATATCAGCCAAAGCACCAGGGGAACCACTAAGTGATCATAAGCATATTGATGATGCCAAACATATGTATGAACAAGTATCAAAATCAAAGTAAAAGGAACGCATTCCGCGTTCCTTTAATTTTGATTTTTACAATGTTTTGCGTATACCAGAATCATCAATCCAGAGAATGCAAACAACGCTACATAGAATCCTAACATTGTTGTATCACCTGTAACAACGGATTTCACTGTTGTTTTATCACCCTTCACAGTTTCAATCATACCATGTGTGATTGTATCTCTATGAATAACCAATTGATTTGTGATAATAAATTGATTCTGATTCTTTTCACTTTTCATTCGATAATTATCTGGAATTTCAATTTCTTGAACATCCCAATTTACATCTTTTGATAAATCATTCCAAGCATATGACCAGTTATTGATATCACTTAATGTCACTGTTTCATTCAATTCACCGTTTCCATATAACCCAACCTGAATAGATTCAGGGCGTGTTTTATCACGATTATTGTTGTCTTTCCAGATTTTCACTACAGATATATCATAGCTTTCTTGTGGATAAGTTACTCCATTTTTAGGATAAGTCGTAACTTGATAATTTACATTACCATCTTTGTCTACATTTGGCATTTGTACATAAAATGGTGTAGAAGTAACTGTATAGTTACTTGCATCTCTTTGATTCTGTACTACTAAATAAATACCATCATTGATATTTGAAAATACTGCTTTTCCATTTTGATCTGTTACAGTTGCAGCTAAAGGCTGTATAGAATGTCCCGCGATAAAGTTCTCACAAAGACGAGCACTTTCTTCCGCATCACCAGATGATATCAAGTTATCTAAATCTAGCTCAAAATCTTTAAAAGTATCATCCAAAACAATATGTGTTCTAGAGTTATCAGTAAATTCCGCAACCTTATAAAGTTGAACATCAATATCAGCTAACAACTCTCCTTCATGAGTTTTATCAACTATTGTAATTGAACCATTCTCAGCAGCTTTAACTGGCAATGCAAATACAGTAAGGAACATGAATGCAACCGCTAATAATCTTGTTATACTATTTAGTTTCTTCATTTTGTAGTCCTTCCTTTCTTTTGCTTTCTTTTTTCTTCTTTTTGAAGATGATAAAGCCTACAATGCCAACTATAGCAAAGCCACTGACAATTACCATCCATAACCAGTCATTCTTATGTTTAGTATAAAGTGAAGTATATTCCTCTGATGTAAAATCAAAATTAGGATCATATTCACCACGAACAAGTAACCTATGCGTATTGATACCATATGGTGTACATGTAATTAACGTTACATATGTTTTATCTTTCTGAATCAGTAAATCTTCTGTTTCTTCAGGTAAAACAACTTTTCTTTGATTTATCTTATATGCAAATACCTGATCCATCGTATGAACAAAGAAAACATCTCCGCTTTTTAAATCTTCTATTCTTGTAAATAATTCTTGCGAAGGTAAGCCAGTATGTGCAGAAAGTAAAGCATGAGAACTTTCTCCAGCAACAGGTAATGATGAATTTTCTATTAGGCCTACACCTTTATTCAAAACATCATCACTGGTTCCATAATAAATCGGAAGATATATATCAGCTTTTGGAATCTCAATATATCCAATCATTGCACCTGGTTGAACCATGAAAAAATCTTTAAATTCATCCATGGATTTTCTAGATATATTCTTTCCACTAAAAGGATCAGCAGGAAATGCTCCAGGTAATGAATTATTATAATCGTAGGCTTGTTTCATTATTTTATCAATTTCCTCTTTATCATAATTTTCAACTTTACTGGTATAATCACCAATTGTTGAAATGGCAAATTGGTTATTAATAAAATTTGCTAAACTAGGATAGACCATTAAGCCTATTCCAGAAATCATAATTAAAATGATAAGTCCCATTATTATACGTCTTTTCATTCCAGCACACTCCCATATACTATTGCTATATAAGCCGATGATTACTCATCGGCTCGTATAAGCATTATATCATAATTTTACGCTTTTTTACTTTTCTTTGAGTAAACTACTAGCATTACACCAGCTAATGCGATTAATGCAGCACCACCAATCATGAAGATTGTTGTACCCATACCACCAGTTTCTGGTAAGTTAATCCCTTTATAGTTATAAATAGTGAAAGAAATAGTACCATCTTTTACTACTGGATTAGTCGTGATTTCTTCATCAATATTAACAATTGAGACTATGCAATTACCTTTATTCTTTGAGTCTTCTTGAATATCAATTGTGATAGGCCCAGTCAATAATGCGTATTCTGTACTTGGAGCATGTATTTCTTCAATTGTATATGTTCCTGCAGCTAAACCTGTAAAAGAGATTTTACCATTTTCATCAGATTTTACTTCTTTTACTAGCTTACCGTCACTATTTTTAATTTCAAACACAGCATCTTTTAATAATCTATCATGATTACTACCATCAGCTTTTAGTAAGTCAAGAGCATAAGTATAAGTTTCTGTCTCATCTTTAATTCCTGAATCAGTTCCATCTGGTTTAGTTGTATAGTGTAATTCTGCAGTATTAGTTTCTGGATTATAAGCCACAGCATTTTCATTAATGTTAGCCAAATAATCAATTTTAACATCAACACCTAATTGAGCATCTTTACGTAACTCATCGTAGTTAAAATCAAAAGTTGTATAAGTAACATTTGCGCCATCAACTACTTTAGATTCACTAGTAAAACCACCATCTTTCAAATATGTTGGATTTACTACAACACCATTTTTAATAACCATGATTTCGCCAACTTTAACATTAATAGAAGTTTTATCTAACGTTAAACCATCTGACATTGTATCGGTAATTTTATAAATAATATTTTTATAGTTTGCTGCATATGTTGGAACTGTAGAATCTATTGTAAATTTATGAGGAATATTTAATTCACCAATATTATAATCAGCATTTTCAACTTTTTTTGTAATATTTAACTCTGAATCTTTTGGATAAATATTCACTTCTTTATTCTTTGTGACGTTGATAAGCATCGCAAGTGATGGAACTCGCCCACTATTAGAAGTGCTAGTAATAGTCTCGGTATTCTCTAGAACTAAATAATATCCTTGATCAATAGAAGATCCTTTTGCATCATCACTTACTCCAGCTAATGTAGAAGGAGTAATCTTCATCGTATAAATATAATCATAAAGTTTTTGTGTAAATAATTGCATTTTAGGATCTTGATTATAGTTTTTTACATCATTTTTTAACAATTGATCAGCTGATGCTAATACTTCTGTACCTAACATAATACCCTTATCTGCATCAAAAGTATATCCACCATGTGTTCCATCAAAGAAATTAGTAAAATCACTATTAATTGTATAAACAGCAATATCTTCACTACCTATTGTCTTTGTTTTTGCATCAAGAACTTTATAAACATCATATGATGCTCCTTCGCGATGAATCGCTATAGTTCCTTTTTCTGTTTTTGATTCAGCGGCAAACGCCGTTGAAACTGTTGTCATCATCATTGCTGCCGCAACGAATAACATACTTAATTTTTTAAATACTTTCATTTTGTTTTCCTCTCTTTCCTAATTTGTACTTTTTTCTTTATTCTTTTTACGCTTGACTTCATATATTGCATACATTGCAAGTCCAGTACAAGCGAGTAAGAATCCTAGTTTCTGATACCTATCATTAGGTGTTCCTCCTGTTTCTGGGACATCTATATTTGGTGTATTTTCTACAGCAAATTTCAATTGAATTTTACTGGTATCAGCTTCCGTTAAATCTAATTTTACTCTATTCATATTTTCATTAGGGACTTTACTATTTCCCATCAATTGATAATAACTATTACTTGGTTCATAATCTATATGAACATAAATATATTTATTGTCAACCACAAAGCCAGATGGAGCATTAGTTTCTTCAAATACATAATCTCCATACGGCATATCAACAATTTTTATCAATCCTTGTCTATCGCCTGTTGTTGGTGTAACTAAATCAACTTCACCTGAGTCGCTTAATTGATATCCACCATTTATTTCATTAAATTTAAGCGGTGCCCCATTCTGTATATCACTATATTTGTATACATTAAATGTTGCATTACCTAAATAATTACTATTTCCTGTTGAACTTTTCTTTTGAATTGTTAAATCTACAGGCTTTAATATATTCTTAACTGTAATAATACCAGACAATATTCCATCGTTATTATTATATTCAGTATTGAAATTATCTAATGAATTAATTTCCTCAATAGAATAAGTATAACTATAGTTTTTGCCATTTTCAAATTTACTCACAGGTAAATTTTCAAAAGTATGTGTCCAACTATTTTCGCTATTTAAGTCAATCAAATTACCATAATTGACTATTTCACCTTTAGTTTCTGTGGTAAAATCATTAGATTTACCATATTCTAATTTAATATTGTTTTTATCTAAATCTAAACCAGCAGGATTACTACATCCATAGTATATTTTAACCGTAGTATCTGATTGAATATTAATTAAATTAATATCAACCCCATTATATTTAGAAGTATTCTGCAAGCTTTTCTCATAATTGCTATGATCTAATGAGAAATCTGAATTACCAAGCACAACAATATCATCTAAATAATAATAATCACTACTATCCTTATCATGATTTGTAGAAGCCTTTAATTGACTTGCAGCTTTTATAGGAGGTGTTTCAGTATTCAATTCCTTAATCAATTGATTTTTGTAATAGACTTTGTATTTAATCTTATAACCTTCTCTAATTGACGAATGCTGTTTTAATTGCACTTGAATAGGTTTTTTATGGCTTTCATCTAACGCTGTATTACCATCTGTATCAAACCATTCTTTATTTACTTTAACACTTGTTTTTCTAGTATTCTTGAAAGTTAAAGCTTCTGAACCTTGTGATAAATCAATTTGATCAGTACATTCTACGTTTCTATAGTAGCCTGTTACTTCAGCTTTTAATTGTCCATAACCTACATCACTACTATTTTTTATTACATCCACTAAGATGTAAAAGCTTTGTGAATTTTCTTCATATTCATTTGTATTTTGATATACCTCGGATACCTTATATTTATATATACCTTCTTTGGTATATAAATTCATATCAAAATTTATATTACCTACTTCATCACTCTTTACTGTTTTGGAGGATACATTAGTTGAAGCTCCATCTGGGCTACATATAGTCTCTAATTTAAAATAAAATGTTTCATCATCATTTGGCATTCTACCATCTACTAATTTATTAAAGCCAAAACTTAAATCTGTTTTGAATGGCCACATATGACCTTCTGCAGTGGAGCTTACTTGTTTCGCTATAATGGAACCGTTGTAATCTCCACTTCTTATATCAACATTAGCCTTTGGTGCTACCAAATGACCAACAAGTTTATTTAATCCACTTGTCTCTCCAGCTTTATTAAACCCAATTTTAATTTGTTGAGCATTTGGCATAAAATATGCAATATTTATACCCTTTTCTACTTCTGAACTAGCAAATTGATATGCGCCAATATCTGTTACTGCTTCTGTACTCCCTAGTGCATCGCTTTTACTTTTGAAAATATAAGGCATATGCAGGCCACCATAAGCCGCCTCTGAAGTTGTATAATCATCAGGCACATTAATAAATGTGGTAGTTTGAGTGGCTTCATTTAAACTTTCATAATCATAGATGATAGCATCTATTTTTTCAAATGCCCCTTTATCAAAAACGTAATTATATCCTAATTTGATTTTAAGAACAGTCTTAAATTGTTCTTCATTACTTGAAACAACTTCATAACTATCGCTTTTTTTCCCAACTACTAAATCATCAGCATTAATGTTCACTTTTTCAACAAACTTGCCATTTGTATCGTAACCTTCGAATTTAGCTAACTGACTTAATTGAGAATCAATTTCGGCTTCGGCTTTGTTAAAATCAACATAATTATCACTGTAATAATAATTGTAATAATTTTTGTCATCAATATCTTGTATAGTATATTTAGATGTGCTATTCGTCTTTCCTACAAAAAATGGAACATTTGAATCCGTCTGAATAGTATTTACAATATTCGCATTACCTTTTATATATGTTGGAGCATTGTGTGGACTATCAACTCTAGTAGTGGTCCCACCAATATTTAATTTTCCATCCCCAATAGCTGCCTCACCATTACCATTTGCCGATTGTTTAGCGGCCTCACCACCTACAATCATCGGCCCTACAACGTGTGTTCCATAGTAATAATTAAACGTAAATACGTTATAATTACCTAGAATGTAGAATAAATTGTACTGTTCACCAAAATCTCCAAATTTATATTCTTGGTTATGATTCCTATTTTCATCAGTTCTCCACACCTTGTAATTATTAGGATAATTACCTACAGATGTATCAGGATCATCTCCGCTCTCATCATAAGCGGTTGATCTAGCTGATCTATATTGTAGCTTAGATTTAACGCTTGGTTTCACACTAGATTCAAACTTGATCTTGCTTTGATCAATTGCTACAACTTCATCGTTTGATGTAAATGTTACTTGGTAGTAGTATTTTGTTCCAGATGCTTGATCTAAGATTTCTGTGATGATGTTGTTTTCTTTGTCAGCTGATTCCGTTACTCGTTCAGCTTTCATCACTGCATTATCTGGAATATCTCTTTGTGTAACGCTTGCTTTGATTTTTACTGTATCATCTTCCCAAGTGAATTCTCTTGGTGCGTAAATGGCATTTACGTTTTCTTGAGCGTTCATACTGTTTTCAACTGGTTTGAAATTTGGATTTGTATAAGTGTAAGTTGCGGTTTCTGTAATCCAGTAATCTGTTTTAATTTTGAATGTTGCTTCATTTAGAAATTTTCTTTCCTGTTCATTTTCTTTAACATCCGCAATCTTTGCATGTGTATTGTATTTAATCATCATGTTACTGAATGTTTTTGTTTTATCTGTGAACATGATTTTGAAGTGTGTAAACTGTGCTGCATCTTCTTTATTCATTGTGAACAATCCATCACTAGGATTTGTATAATACAATTCATAATCAGTACCTTCTACCAATTCAATCTGTTTCCCACCTGTGTGATCAACGATTTGAAGATTTAGTGTATCAGGTGTTGCATACAGGTTATCCTGCATCGTATTTTCATAATCGTTATACAGCAACATGTTTTCATCTGTTGTTTCAATGGTACTGCTCCATGGGATCAGTAATTCACCATCTTCTGTACTTTGAATGTTTTCTTCATCACATAACTGTATAACTTTTGCAGGCGCATTTGTTTCATCATTGGCAAATAAGCTTGTCAAATCAAACAATGAAACAACCATCAGTAAAGCCAGCATTAATTTCCCTAACCGTCTGCCAATGCGATAAACCTGATCCATAGCCTAACCACCTTTCTTGTAAATAAATCTGTGAGTAAATCCCTCTTTTTTGTTGTCTTTCTGAATACGATTACATTTTAATACATGGTATAGACCAAGTCAATGGTATAGACCAAAATTGCTCAATTTTCAGATTTTTGCGTTTTTAACCCCTGATTTTAAGCCATATTATCGAAATATTTCTGAATTTTAAAAAAAATTCATATTTTGGTATATACCATGACAAATTTGTGATATAATAATTGGCCATTTATGGAAAATACTGGAAAAACATAGAAAAATCGCCCCTTATAGCGTATAAAATACGTATTTCAAGGGACGATGAGTATGTAATATTTGAAATTTGTTTAAAAATTATGCTTGACATTGTTTTTTTATTTTATTTTACTTCAAGAAACTGCCCAGTAATAGACTGTTCACAGGCACAAACATCCTGTATCTGACCACATACAAGGACTTGTCCTCCTTCATTTCCACCTTGTGGGCCTAGATCTACGATCCAGTCAGCTTCCCTGATCACCTGCAGGTTGTGTTCTACCACAATGAGTGTATTGCCTGCTTCTTTCATTTTTGTCAACATGTCGAGGAAGCGGTTTACATCTTGTGGATGTAAACCAATGGTAGGTTCATCAAGTAAGTACAGACGTTTTTTACCACGGGTATCTAAGATTTCTTTGACGAACTGAAGGCGTTGTAATTCTCCGGATGATAAGGAAGTCATTGGCTGATGTAGCATAAGATAGCCAAGTCCTGCTTCTTTCATTAAGGAGAATATCTTATAGAGCTTGCGATTGTCTTTGAATAACAGGAAGGCTTCTTCCACGGATTGTTTCAACAGCTCGTGGATGGAATATCCTTTGTATTTGATCTGGAGGACTTCTTTTTCAAACTGGGCACCATGACACAGTGGACATACGATTTCAATATCTTCAAAAAACAAGAGATTGCTTTTGATGGTTCCCATACCTTCACAACGCTCACATCTTCCACCTTTTGAGTTAAAGGAGAAAGTGGAAGAAGTAAAGCCTTTGGCTTTGGCAAGGGGCTGTGAAGCGTATAGCTTGCGTATTTCATCATAAGCATGAATATACGTTGCCACATTGCTGCGTTTCATCGTGGTGATGGCCTGTTGTCTTACCTGTATGATCTGATCAAAGCCATATTCTTTTTGAAGGCGTTCTTTTTGTTTGGCTAATTCATCAAAGACCAGTGTGCTTTTTCCTGATCCACTGACACCTGTGACAACATTGAATGCCTGTAAAGCGAAACATGCGTCTACATGTTTTAAATTATGGGCACAGGCATCTTTGATCCACATAAATTTATCCGGGCGCTTTTTTTCTTTGATACTGATATCTTCTTGCATATATTGTTTGATGATACTGTCTGGATGCTGCATGATTTCTTCATAGGTACCTCTGGCAATGATGCTTCCCCCATAGTTTCCTGCCTGTGGACCTACTTCTATTATATAGTCACTTTCTTTTAATACATCAACATCATGTTCAATCACTAACATCGTATTGCCTTTATCACGCATGGCTTTTAAGATATCAATGACACCCTGGCTGTCTTGTGGATGAAGTCCACGTGTTGGCTCATCTAATACATACAGAATACCGGTTAGCTCACTGTCTAATGCGGCGGCTAGCTGCATGCGTTGTGCTTCTCCTCCGGATAAGGTAGATGTCTGTCTTTCCAGCTGAAGATATCCCAAACCGACTTTCTGTAGACGATTGATCTTGGTTTTTAAATCCAACAGATATACATCCACCTGTTGTTTCTCATCTGGTGATAAACTATCTTCTAACTCTATGACCCAGCTGGCTAATTCTTCCAGAGTTAAACGTGTCAATGAGGTAATTGTTGCATCATGTACGATTGCTTCTCTTGCGTATTTTTGTAGTTTATCCCCACCACAATCAGGGCAAGTTTTGGTATAGATATATGGTTCCAGCTGTTTTTTAATTCCTTTAGCTTCCGCTATTTTTTTGTGAATGGATGGAATTAGGCCTTCCATTCTGCCCTCCATGGTATTTTTAGGTGGCTTGATATCAGGAAATGCCTGTTTTACTTTTTCATCTTCTACTCCATAAAACAACATGCGTTTTTGTATATATGACCACATGTTTAAAGGAAGAGGTGTAACATCTTCGATATGATAATAAGCAAACATCTTTTGCAATGTTTCTATCATATAATCCAGATAACGATGCTCCCATATGGCGATAGCTCCTTGTTTCAGAGTTTTGGCTTCATTAATCAGTTTTGTTTCATCTATGGCATAAACATAGCCTAGTCCATGACATGTTTCACATGCGCCCTCTCTTGTATGGAAGGAAAAATGAGAACGTGTCAATTTATCAATTTTATGACCACATGCTTCACAATAGATAGATACATGAAATTCTTCACCATCTTTTTCACATTCTTCTCTGCATGCCATCTGTGCGATTCGCTGATGACATACCGGACATTCCCTGATGGATAATTTTTCATAGATCATACGCAAATCGGTATAGATATTGGTAATAGTCCCCAAAGAGGAACGTGGTTGATTGGCATAGGCCTTTGCTTTGATCAATAATGCTGGTGATACGTTACGGATTTCTTCTACATCTGGTTTTTGTATGCCCTGCATCCCCATTGCTTCCAGATATTGTCGCTGGCATTCCTGAAACAATACATCAATCGCCAAAGTGGATTTCCCAGATCCACTGACGCCGCATAATACACAAAGACTTTGCTTTGGAATACGAATATTGACATGTTTCAAGTTCCCCTGATTTGCATTTTTAATTAATATATCCAGCATATGCTTCTCCTTTTTCTTTTTTTATTATTTTAATTTCATATGTACGTAATAGTTTTTTAGGCGTTCTTTATTATCTTCAAAATGTCTGGAAAATAACATCATATAGATACAGTCTGATACATACAGCATACTGGTACGGGAACCAAAAGAACCCATCTTTAATATACTTTCATCATTATCAAATAAAATCAGTGCTTCACTCATTTTTGCCAGTACACTTTCTTTATTCGCAGTCACCACAATCATGGGAATCTCATGCAGGCGAAGCATCTGAAACAACTGTTTAAAATCAGGTGAATCGGCATAGCGGCTGAATATTAAAGCAACTTGCTTTTGATCTTTGCGATATAATGTAGGATTTTGAAAGCCGTGCATTGCTTCAAGTACACAAGGCATGCCGATCCGTTTGAATTTTAAATGTAGATCTTCTGCGATCAATAAGGATTCTTCCCTTCCATAAAGGGTGATGATATCAGCATTCTCCAATAAATCAACGGCTTTGTTCATGGCTTCGATATCCATGGAGTGAAAGGCATCCGTTAATGCCTGATAATGCAGGTTTACCATGATCTGCAGAATATCCTGTGGCGTTTCTTCTTTTCTGATTGGCATTTCCTGCATGATACGCTCTGTCTGTAAAACGAAGGTATTGATTTCCGTAGCCAGCTTGATTTTAAATTCACCATAGCCACTCATACCCAGTTTTTTACACAAGCGCACAATCGTTGCCGTTGAGGTATACGCTTTTTTCGCTAAATCCTCAATTGTTAGATTCAATGTTGCTTTGGGATCTTTTAATATTTCATCTGCGACACGTTGCTCCAGATCACTGAATTTTTCAATATCGCGTAATTGCTCCATGATTAGCATATGCTTCACCTCTTTACCTTTCTGTATTCTTTTTCTAATGCCAAAATGTCAATAATTTCTATTTTTCCTTTTCCAAGTACCACCCAGCCATATTGTTCATATTCTTTTAATTTACGGGATATCACTTCACGTGCACTGTGCAGTTCAAAAGCGATATCTTTATGTGTGACATAAATGCGTGAGGTTGTTTGTGAGATCAGATAGCCTAATAATCGTTCTTCTACTGATTCATTTTTCAACTGGTTATTTGCCATTAGCTTATGCATCTTTGTAATTGCATCACTATATACCGCTAACAGGAAGGCAGCATCTTTCATCAATACATTTTGAAAGAAGGCAGGAGAAACCAGATAAATCGTACTGTCTACCAAAGCCATTGATTTGATATTTCCACTGTTTTGTTTAATTAGACAGTTCATGACTTCATGACAATAATCCCCAGGCTTTAAATCATAAAGAAAGCTTTCTTCTCCATTTTCTAATATCTGTGTGATCCGTAATGCCCCTTTGGTAAGCAGCGGAAATCCTGCACACTGCATATATGGTTGTTTTAAGATTTCTTTTGCCTTAACTTGTATACAGGCAAGCTCCTGTATCTGGGTGTATTGATCAAGCACTGGATAATATAATTGTATATCTTTCATTCTGTTCCTCCTGTTTTTTCCTTATATATTATATCATACGTGTTCTTATAATATGGCATGGATTTGTGACTTTGTCACCTTTTTCCTTCTTATGGATATGATAGAGTATTTGAAAAGGAGCGTGAACGAATGTTATTTTTCAAAAAAGAAACCTATGATAAACAATCAATAGAAGCAGGAATCGCCGAGTATCGTAAAAATACCTCCATTCATTTGATTGATGTAAGGACAAAAGAGGAATATGATGAGGGGCATATTTTAGGCAGCAGCAATCTTCCTTTACAAGAAATTGGAAGTATCACGCATCGTTATCCGGATAAGCATTCCCCTTTATATATTTACTGTCATAGCGGTGCCAGAAGTAAACGGGCATGTCAGTATCTTGTGAAAAACGGATATGATCATGTCGTGGATTTAGGTGGTATCATGCGTTATGATGGTCCACTAAAAAAGAGTAAATGAGCGCACATTCATCATTTACTCTTTTTATATGTTTTGCCATCATATATAAGCGTTGTATGGGCAGGCAGTTTATGTGCTAATACACGTTCTACATTTTTTCCATCGCTGTTTTCATAAAAGGCAACGGCCTCATGTGGCAGTGCCCCGCCCTTCATCTTACGATTGATTAAACGGGTTTTTACAGCATCACTGTTTGTGGTGATGAAAATAGAATCATCACACATGGTCTGTAATTCCTTCCATGGTGCTTCATCCAACAACAGATAATTTCCTTCTAGTACAATAATGGGTGCATGTACCGCAATCACATCATCCTCAACATCATGTTTTACACGATTATAATACGGCCAACGGATATCTTCTTCTTTAACCTTTTCCAGCAATGTTTTAAAACGCTTGTAGTCAAAGCTTTCTGGACATCCTTTTACTGATTTCATCGATACCATTTTACCATCAACTTCTACGCTGTGCGATAAGATGTAAGATTGATAGTGATGAAAACCATCCATACCCAATGCCTGTATCCGCTTACCGCCTTCTTGTATGGACAGATATTCAAACAAGGCCGCAAGAGTGGATTTTCCAGCAGCAGGAGGTGCTGCCAAAAATACGATAATGCGATGTTTTTTCTTTTCCACCATTTCTTCCCATTGTTTCATCAAAGGTTTTACGACTTCTTCTATAAACGTTTCTTCATATTCTGCTTCCACCTGATGTCCATTGATATCAAATGTGTATTGTTTCATGCTTTGTCCTTCTTTCTTGTAAATACGTAAGCATCTTTTTTTGATAGTTCTTCATGATAACTATAACCAAGCTCCTGAAAGTTTTTTGCGTCTTCTACATGTTGGGCCTGTATCTGTGCCAAATAGCGCACCATGGCACCTCTTGCCATCTTCACATAAACGCCTTTTTCCTTATATGTACCTTGTTCCTCTTCCATAAAGTAACAGCGTACATATCGATCATTTTTATTTAAATAACGCGTAATTACATGGGAATATTGCCGGCTTGCTAAATCTAATATTTCATGATCCTCTTTGGTTAATTGTTGATAGATTCGCTTCCCCCAAAACTGGTATAAATTCTCAAATCCATGTCTTGGTATACGATTATCTAATTCTAAACGATAAGGATATATTGCATCAAATGGCGATAAGATGCCATAAAAACCTGACAGGATACGTAAATGCTCTTCTACATAGGCAAAATATTCATCAGGAAATATACCAGGTGCCATATAGGTATACTGAATACCATCGTAGGCTAACAGCGCTGGTGTTCCTGCTTGTTTAAAATCCATCATGCGATACATAAGAAATGCTTCTTTGGCAATCGTATCACTGGTTTTTAATGTTCTTTTGATTTCTGATATGGAGCATGTTTTTAACTGCTTCAACAGTTTTTTCGCATCTTTCTCAAATACTGGCTGCTGTTTTGGCGATAAATAGTCCACATCATTTCGCATCTTTTTGGCTGGTGCTATAATAATTTTCATAAGTTAGCGATTGTAAAACATAGGAAGGAAACGAATACCGTTTTCTTCTTTCATATGCTCCGTTGCACAAAACCCCAGTTCACGATAAATTTCTGTTGCATATGGGGATGAATTTACACTGATCCTGTGATCGGGAATCTGCGTTAACATATACGTAAATAAAGCTTTGCCAATACCAAGATGTTGATGTGTATCCTTCACAAAAAACAACGCAATATGATTGTTTCGCATCGCTATCATTCCAATCATCTGATTTTTATCAAATGCGCCATAGTATACAAGTGGCTTCGTAAGTGATGGTGTATGAAGAAACTGATAAAATTCATCAATTCCTCTTTGTGTATAATCAATTCCTACATATTTTTCAAACACTTCCCATGCCAGATCCAATGCCTGGGGAATTTGTTGTTTCTCTAATTGTTGGATATGCTTCATTGTCGGTTCCTCAATTCTTTATATATATGAGATGATTCTTCAATAATATCCTTAGCTAATATAGCATTATAATCTTTGGCCTTGATTAATTCATCTGCACATCTTGCATGAACATATACTGCACAACAGGCACTTTTTAAAGCATCCTTGCTTTGGCCATATAATCCACAAAGCATGCCACATAATACATCCCCACTGCCACCTTTCGCAAGTGCATTATTACCAGCCAGATTCATATAGCTGAACGCTTTGTTGCAAACGATGGTATGTTCATTTTTATAAATCAAAGTGATATTGCCATAGCCTTTTAGAAATGTTTGTACGACCTCCATTGGATCATTTAAAACATCATCTAATTTGCGAGCGGATAAATAACTCATTTCTTTTGGATGTGGTGTTAAAATCGTTGGCGCTTTGCGTTTTAACCATTCCGGATGTTTGCCCACAAGATATAAGGCATCTCCATCCAGGATACATGGCAGATTGCTTTTTAATACCAGTTCCACTAGTGCATTCGCACCTTTTCCTCTACCCATGCCATTGCCAATGGTCACAAAATCAAACAGATCCAGCTGATCTTTTAACTCTTCAGCACTCTTTTCTGAAAAATAGCCATCTTCATCAGATAAAGGAAGCAGCATGCATTCTTCCATCTTTCCTGCCATAATCGCATGAATGCTGGAAGGAAGAGCAATCGTCAAGGTACCAATGCCACTGGAAAGTGCAGCTTTTGCGCACATGGCAAGTGCACCATGCATTCGCATACTACCTCCTATCATCAATGCTTTACCATAACTGCCTTTATTACTATGAGCTTGTCGTTTAGGCAAAAAAGACGCAATCAAATCATCATCCATAACTTCATTTCCATTACTTTTGGCAATAATCTCCTGTGGCATTGCGATATCCTCTACCACAACATCCCCACAATAAGCACTACCAGGATACATCACATTACCTGGCTTATAACATACCAAAGATACTGTTTTTGTGGCTTGTATGCCACATCCCATAATTGCCCCACTGTCCCCGTTGATTCCACTGGCGATATCAATACTGATTACATATTTATGCATGGTATTTAACGTTAAAATCAACTGATCATAAAAACCTTCAATATTTCTGGATAAGCCTGTGCCAAACAGGGCATCACTGACGATATCCGCTGAGGCAAACATTTTCTTTACTTCTTTTAAATCTTCACTTTGATAAATGGGAATATGGTAGCTGCCTGCGATAGCCGCATAGATTTTTTCATCATGGGACATCTTTTCAAATGGCACATTACAAAAGATCATCACTTGCTCATATCCATCCTGCTTTAACAGCCTTGCCAAAGCAAAACCATCTCCTCCATTATTGCCGGGACCACATAATATCACGATATGTTTATTTTTATCTGCGACAAGATCCACATGTTTTTTTACCGCCATGGCCGCATGTTCCATCAAAACCACACCCGGAATATGATATTCCTCCATTGCGATACGATCCATTTCTTTCATAGTTTTGGTTGTGACGATTTTCATAGGACACCATCCTCTCTCTTTCTTATATTATATACGCTGAACATAAAAATTCATAGTATCCTGTTTCAGCTCTTTTATGTAAAAATAGCTTGTGAAAATTTTCTCATTTTTAATTTTAAAACTATTGTGGTGAACCACTACTTGCGTTATAATAAAAGACGACTTTAACAGGAACAAAATCCTGGGAGGTAAACGTATGAAAAAAACAGTAGTATTGGGGGTTACTGGCGGTATTGCTGCTTTCAAAAGCGCACAGCTTTGCAGTAATCTGATAAAAAAAGGTTATGATGTAGAAGTCATCATGACAAAAAATGCCACCGAATTTATTTCCCCATTAACTTTTGAGTCACTAACAAAACACAACGTGATGGTTTCCACTTTTGAAAAAGTGGCTGATCGCAGTGTAAAACATATATCCATCGCAAAACGTGCAGACATCTTTGTGATCGTACCTGCCAGTGCCAATGTGATAGCGAAAGTTGTCCATGGCATCGCTGATGATATGTTAACAACGACCTTCCTTGCCGCAACATGTAAGAAATTAATTGCACCGGCAATGAATACCAATATGTATGAAAATCCCGTTACGAAGCGAAATATCAAAGAATGTATCGCATTGGGATATGAAATCGTCGCACCAGAAGTTGGTTATCTGGCATGCGGTGATAATGGAAAAGGCAAACTAGCAGACATTGATTTTATCGAAGAACGTATTGAATCCCTACTTCAGGAAGAAAATCTGCTGAAAGGCAAAAAAGTTCTGGTAACGGCAGGTCCTACTCAGGAAGCACTTGATCCTGTACGTTTCATCACCAACCATTCCTCAGGAAAGATGGGCTATGAAATTGCCAGAGCTGCCAGAAATATGGGCGCAGATGTTACATTGATCAGTGGACCGGTAGCATTGGATGCACCTGCAGATGTGCATATGATTCCTATCATTTCAGCCAATGACATGTTTACAGCTGTCAAAGAAAACTATAAAGACATGGATATCATCATCAAGGCTGCGGCTGTTGGTGATTATCGTCCTCAGATTATCGCAGAAAATAAAATCAAAAAACAAGGAGATACCTTAGAAATCAAATTTGTCAAAAATCCTGATATCCTGGCCTACCTTGGAGAACATAAAAAAGAACATCAGGTTATTTGTGGATTTGCAATGGAAACACAAAATCTGATAGAAAATGCAAAAGAAAAACTAATGAAGAAAAACTGCGATATGATTATCGCAAACAATCTGAAGGTGGAGGGGGCTGGTTTCCAAACAGATACCAATGTCGCAACCATCATCAAGAAAGATACCATCGAAACCCTCGATAAAATGAGCAAATATGATTTAGGGAAAACGATTTTGCATCATATTTGTGACATCATGGATGAAAAGAAAGGGGCTTCCAAATGCTAGTAGTGATTGATATCGGTAATACCAATATTACCATGGGAATTTATAAAGAGAACAAACTGTTAGGCAATTATCGTCTAACAACCAAAATGAAACGCACCAGTGATGAATATGGATTCATGTTAATGAATTTTCTTCAAGCAAGCAAAGTGGAAAGCGATGAAATCCAAGATGTCATCGTATCCAGCGTTGTGCCAAAGATTATGCATTCATTCTTAAACAGTATTCGTAAGTATATGCATAAAGAACCAATCGTTGTTGGTCCTGGCATTAAAACAGGTATCAGTGTAAAAGCTGAAAATCCAAAAGCTGTCGGAGCCGATCGTATCGTTGATGCGGCAGGTGCCTTCTATGAATATGGAGGACCTTGTCTGGTTGTAGATTTTGGTACTGCCACAACTTTTGATTATGTAGATGAACATGGAAACTTTGAATATGGTGCCATTACGTTTGGTATTGAAACGGGTGCTCAGGCAATGTGGACCCAAGCTGCGCAACTGCCTGAAATCGAAATCAAGAAACCTAAAACCATCCTTTGTAAGAATACCACCAGTAGTATGCAAGCAGGTGTTGTTTATGGATATATTGGACAAAGTGAATATATCATCAAGCAGTTCAAAAAAGAACTGGGTGTAAATATGAAGGTTATCGCTACTGGTGGCTTAGGCAAGATCATTTATAAAAATACGGATGAAATTGATATCTATGATCGTGACTTAACATTTAAAGGATTAAAATGTATTTACGAAAAATATAAAGGTAAGTAAAAGCTCGCAAATCGCGAGTTTTTTCTTATTAACTTCATAAAATACTCAGGCTTTTAGTAAAAGATGGATAGCTTTACGCTACCATAGATTTTAGTATCATGATTATTAGAGAACCTTTCTGTGATCATGCAATGACATAGACTAGATATGAAATTCATCATACAAGCTATTTTTAGAAATCTCATAGTGGCTCTTTGGGACAGCTTATAGTGTGATTTTTTTTAACTCTCTAAATTCCCATAGAAGGAAATCGGGTAATCTCTTAATTTGATTTTATGTTCATCTAATCAATATTGCTTTTTTACTGTGACTATGATATATTTAATTTTAGATTGGAGGTAATAACAATGAATACCGAAACTATTAGAAAAATTGTAAAAGCCAGTGGAGTATCAACAGGAGAAATGATACTCGTCCATTTTTGGGGTGAAGATGCCGACAAAGAAATTGCCAATAACTTTCTAACAGCTGTCGCATCTCTGGGGGCCACACCTGTTTTGCTTCAACAGTCCCGGACAATCAACCGTGCAATCTTTTCTTCTGCAAGAGAGTCTTGCTTTGATAAAAGATTCTTTGAACTGCTGTCTAATTTTGATGCTGTTCTTGATGTTTTTGCCTATCAGCCAGTTATTCTTGGTTACGAAATCCCGACAGAACAGTTTGAACTTTATCGTAAATATATGTCACAACTGTTTTATACGTTGATGAAATCTAAGCGATTTGTTCAAATCAGAATCCCCACGGAGGCCAATGCTGCTGAGTCTGGTCTTAAACCTCAAGACTATATTCTGCGGATGAATAGTGCCTATGATATAGACTATGAAGCCCTTGCAGATGCCTGTCGAAAAAAGGTAGCATCCTTTGCTGGTGCAGATAGGGTGTCTGTACATACTGGAATGAATTGCGTTCTTCATTTGGAACTTGCAGGGAGAGAATGGCACATTGATGCCGGAGATGGAGATTTGCCATGCGGAGAAATTTACATTGCTCCCATTGAGGACAAGACACAGGGCAGCATGTTTTTTGATACGCTGTACCTTGACGATACGAAATATAGTAATGTTATCTTGCAAATTAGCGATGGCAAAATTGTGAACAGCAATATCCCGGCAGTCATAAATTATTTTACTGGACAGCCAGAGGAGAGCCGTGTTGTTTGTGAGTTGGGAATCGGAATGAATCCCAATGTGACAGAGTTGAGTGGCTATACCGTACTGGATGAAAAAATGGTGGGAACCCTCCACATTGCGGTTGGTGCAAATACTATGTTCGGTGGTAGCAATCAAGCCAATAACCACGACGATTTTGTGGGATACGGCAGAATAGAGGTAGAGAAATAATGGAAAAGAAGCTGGAACAACTTGACGAATGGTTTGAAAAGCAAATTGCATTCTGCGCAGAGGAGCAGAGAAAACTTCTTGATGATGACCGAAACGATGAAGCTAATTTTGAAAAAATCCGGGCAAATGTATACGATATTTTTCGCACTATCCTTTCCGTTGCAGTCAAAATCGGGAAAGGGGATACCGATGCGATAAAGGAATTTTTTCATAAAAAGACGGAACAAATCCCTGCAAATTGGGTAAGTTCTTACGACAAGGCAAAGGCGCACGGTGATATAGAACAAATGCAGATTGAGAATATCAAACTTGAAACCATCCAGGAAATCAAGCTAAAATTCTCTGAGATTTGGGAGGAAAAACGATGAGAGAAACAGAGGCCATCCGCTTATTTAAGTGCCTTTCCGATAAATCACGATTGCAAATACTAAAGTCATTGGCTATTGAAGATATGTATGTGGAACGCTTGGCAGAACGGCTTGGAATTACTGCCGCAACGGTTTCTTTTCACTTAAAAAAACTAACGGATGCTGGTGCAGTCACTTCCTACAAGAGCCAATACTATATGATGTATTCGCTTAATAAACGTATATTTGAAACCAGTATTCTTGAAATTTTAGAGGAACAGTCTGACGAAGCCGGCTTACAGCAACAACGTGATGCTGAGTACAGACAACGAATAATTGACACTTTTTTTGAATATGGAAAGTTAAAATCCATCCCTGCCCAGCAGAAGAAAGAACGTATTGTCTTGGAGGTTATCGTACAAGCTTTTGAGTATGACAAGATATATTCAGAGCGGGAGGTTAACATAATTATCGCTGACTTTCACGATGATTTTTGCACGATACGCCGGGACATGATTGGAGAACGTCTTTTAGATCGTGATACCAAAGGATATTGGCGAGTGAAATCAGATTAAAATTTGCGAGATTGCATCTGGTGGAATGTACAGTTCAAAAATTAATTAGATAGGATAATGCTAATATTTGAGCCAATATATAGAATAATGAAGTCAGGTTCAGTACCTTAGATCATTAAGAGAAACTTAATAACAGAAAAAGCCGCCTTATGAGCATTGATATGTGCCCTCACAGGCGGCTTATTTTATTTATGGTAATTATTCCAAAGGTTTATATAATGTTACAGTTTTCAAGTATGCTTCGATTGCCGTTGAGAATTAAATCCACATAAGTTACCAAGTCATCGTAAATTAGCCAGTCCAGCTCTGACCGCTAATACATATTGTTTGCAACCTCGCTCTCAACAGCAGTGCAGTCTACAGAAATCATGTTGCCATCAGCAAAACGAAACTCCACACAGGCGGTGTAGATTTTAAATTCACAGGATAAGAATTTGCTCATGATGAACCTCCATAATTTTGTATTTGTTATTCAGCATAAGCATTGGTAAGTGTGAATTATGCGTGTAGTATCCTTAACTTTTGGAAATCCCTCTTTCCCCACGTGAAACAGACTTATTACTAACGCCGATTTTTTCTGCCAGCTGCGCCTGCGTATAACCCTTCTTCTTTCTTAACTGCGTCAAACGCATCGCAAACCCTTCCATATAATCATTCCCCATTTTCATCTTTGCTTTCTATATTGCTTTTCTTCGTATGCGTCATATATTTCAAAAAGATAAAAGCTGTTATAATTCCTGCAATAATCAGTGATAATAATATCGTCGTTCCCAAATCAAATCCTAAATCTGACATATTGTCGATATTCGTCGTTGTTCCTAATAATTGTATAGGTGAAACACCCATCATCTTGGCGATTTGAAAAATCAAAATCACTTGTACACAGCATCCTTCAATCACGAAGAAATTAAATAAAGCATTTACTTTTCCTAATAATTGTTCTCGTTTACAATCGGTATGTTGCCTCATCATATAATGGGATACATGCATCACTGCGAAATATCCAATCACTGCAGGTATCAAGGAAATGCCTAATTTTACCATGATATGATATCCGATAAAACCACAGACAGCAATGATAAATGGCAGATATTCCTCTAAATCTTTTTTCTTAATATCCCGATAACCTAAATCATCCCTTAACAATGCATCCACACTGACATCCAGTGCATCTGCCAAATCCACCAACACACTGATATCCGGATATCCTTCCCCCGTTTCCCTTAGTTAAAGATATTGTTGGGTATCTCAAGATGTGTCATTCGATTTTGCCGATAAAGCGGTAGAAGATTTCCACTTCCTGTTCCCGGCTTCCGTCCTCACTTTTGACCGCTTCATGGACAAGGATTTTTTCAATCAGCGTATTCAGAAGTTCAGCCGTCAATTCTGTGGGATTGACATACTGTTTCATCAGACCTATCCACTTTTCAGCGTCAACCGCTGTCTGGGCGGCGGTCTCCATCGCTTCGTGAAGCCGTTCAATTTTTGCGTCCAATTCTCGCTGTTCGCCCTGATACTTTTCGGACAGCATATTGAAATTGTATTCTGTAATGCGTCCGGCAGACCAGTCCTCATACATTTTTGCAAACAGGGTGTCTACTTCTGCTTTGCGCTTTTCCGCCTTTTTCAGTTCGGCTGTCTGCCGCTTCCTTGCAGTATTGCGTTCCTTGTCGCTGGCGTTAAGTAGCCGTTTCAGAAGTTTGTCCCCATCCTGCTGTGCCAGCACAGACCAGTATTGCAGACGGGAAAGGACATAGGCGTAAAGCACATCATAGCGGATATAGTGCATGGAACACTGGTGCAATCCTTGCCCGTACTTGCTACAATGGTAGTGGGCATAGTGATTTTTGTTCTGGCTGTTCATACCATAGGCCAGCGACCAGCCGCAGTCCGCACATTTTACCAGCCCGGAAAATATCTGTGTTGTGCCGTTCTTCTGCCGTCTGCGCCTGTTGCAAATCTGCTCCTGTACTTGACGGAACACATCTTCGGAAATAATCGCTTCGTGGGTGTTCTCCACACGATACCATTCCTCTTTTGGCTTGCGTACTTTCTTCTTGTTTTTGAATGAAATATTGGTCTGCTTATTGTGGACGCTGTGTCCGATATAGGTTTCCTCTTTCAGAATACTTTTCACCTGCGCTATCGTCCACGCATAGGCTTTTTCCTCCGGCGCTCCGGCATAGATATTTGCGAAAGTGCCGTATCTCTGGAAATTCAGCCAGCCGGGAGTAGGTACTTTTTCTTCGACCAAAATCCGTGTAATGCTGGCGGCTCCCCGGCCATGAACGGCAAGGTCAAAAATCTTTTCGATAATCCACCTTGTTTCCGGGTCAATCAGAAGATGGCCTTTCTTATCTGGGTCTTTGACATAGCCAAGCGGAGCATAGGCTCCATAGTGTGCGCCATTTGCGAACCGTGTCCGCATGGCCGCCTTTACCTTTTTGCTGGTCTGGCGGGCGTGCATTTCATTCAGAATGTTGAGGAATGGGGCAAGCTCATTCTCTCCGTTGATGGTGTCCACATTGTCATTGACAGCGATATAGCGGACGCCTTTGCTGGGAAAGTAGATTTCCGTGTACTGGCCGGTCAGAATGTAGTTTCTGCCTAAGCGGGATAAATCCTTCGTAACAACGCAGTTGATTTTCCCGTCCTCAATGTCATCAATCATTCTCTGAAAATCCGGCCTGTCAAAGTTCGTTCCAGACCATCCATCGTCGATATATTCATCTATGACATTCAGGCCATGCTCGGCGGCATATTGCCGGAGCATCATGCGTTGTGTCTGAATACTCCCGCTTTCTCCTTGCAGTTCATCGTCCCGGCTCAATCTCATATAAAGCGCCGTGTTGTAAATCGTAGTATTG
>OGXN01001127.1_pt1 | contig 27929 bp, 31 predicted proteins | sample 1576281 | NCBI WGS metagenome assembly OGXN01 (sample SAMEA3541494, study PRJEB24748) | human gut metagenome | biome: human gut; feature: human-associated habitat; material: faeces | place: China | collected 2012
ATTTCCCATCCTATTTTTGAATGAGAGTTTGCTGCTCCTGCTCTTACTGTAAGAGCAGTATTTAAAAGAAGTATTCCCTGTTCTGCCCAAGGAACTAAATATCCATTATTTGGTACATATAATCCTAATTCATCTCTAAGTTCTTTATACATATTTTGTAGTGAAGGAGTATTTTTTATCCCTATATTCACTGAAAATGCTAACCCATGTGCCTGATTAGGACCATGGTAAGGGTCCTGTCCTAATATCACCACTTTTACATCCTGATATGCTGTATATTTCAACGCATTGAAGATATCATACATATCTGGATAAATGGTTGCTGTTTTATATTCATGTGCAATGAAATTACGTAATTTCCGATAATATTCTTTATCAAATTCTCCATCTAAAACCTGATCCCAGTCATTTCCTATATGTACCATTTTTATCACCATTCTCATTTTATATCATTTTCATAAAAAAAGGAACGTTTTTCTTATCATTCATTTGAAAGTATGATACCATTAATTAATAAAAGGAAGGTGATATTCATGATGGAACTTGTAAGATGGGAAGAATACAATACCATGGATGAACAGAATGGAAAAGAACTAAAAACACTGCTTGATCAACTGGCAGTCGCAGAGGATGATCAGGAATTTGATCAAATATATCTTACGATTAGTCAAATGCTGATACAGGATGGAGAAAGTAATGAATGTGGTGTATTCGCCTTTCCTTTTCTTGTTCAAATAACCTTAAATCAAAGTGATATCAACCGTATCATTCAAATGCTGGTATTATTGGGAATGTTGAAAACATTTAATCATCGTATAGATATCTTTGATTTCCACCAGAAAATATATACAGATTATTATGAAGCTCTTTTTATTTTACAGGAACAGATGATTTATATTATGAATCCATCGAAAATGAAAGAACTGCCTGTGGATGATAAAACAGAATTAGCCCGTATCTGGCTGTCTATCATGGATATTGGTGTTGATTATTTACCATTTGCGACTACCGGATGTTTTGATGAAGCTTTCTCTATATCATGCCCATATTGTACCGCAAAGATTGAACAGGTCAATTTATTTAATAGTGATCAAAGAAATACCATTACTATATCACCAAATCGAAGAATCTCACCTGCTCCTTTTCTGGCACCTTTAGAAAATACAGGCATTCTCTTCCAACGTTTTCTAAAGGATTTAAAAGAGGAATACTTATCCAGTTGTCTGCCTCTATTATATGGCACAATGGTATGTCCACATTGTACTGGCACGATTCGTGTGATCGATGGTATCATTGATTATTTAAAATATGAAACAACTTTAATCAATATGCCTCAAGAAGAAGAAATTACTTTTTTGATTGATTATGCAAATAACCTACGTATTGAAGACACAAAAATGGCGCATCATTATTTAGTGAGAGCTTTATTTTTATGGAAGATGTTATATCCAGAAGGTGTTTCAAAAGAAGAAGTGCGTATTTATAATTCTTTAACTGTATGTTATCGTCTGGTTTATGATCATGGAAAAGAAAGAACATGTGCAGAAACAGCATTATCTTTAGCACTAACTCTTCATGATGACCAGGAGGAACTTGCCAGAGCTTATGCTAATATTGGTTTAACATACCATAAAAACGAAGAACCTAAAGATTCCCCAAGTAATACAAAAGCTTTAGATTACTATCAAAAAGCCCTTGATATCTACACAAACATTCAGGGCAGTCAGGGAAAAGACACAAAGATCTTAAAGAAAAATATTGCGATGATCTTAGGTATCTCCTCTGATATGGAAAAAGCGATTGAAGCATTGGATGAACAAATTGAAGAAGAAAGTGATGCTTATGAAATCGCTGATTTATATAAGAAAAAATGTGATATTTATATAGATCATGGACATTTCACTGAAGGATTAAAAGCATATGAATATTATCTGCAATATCATATCAAAGAATATGGCGAGGATAGTGATATCGTTGGTGATTGTTATGCTGAATTAGGCGATTATTGTATGGAGTGTAATTATTATAATTATGCAATGGAATGTTATCATCGCGCAAAAGTAATCATGTTATCCTGTTATCTAAATGCTTTACAAGAGGATGATGGCTATATGGAAAGCCTGACATTAGCTGACTGTTACAGCAGTATGGCACATTGTGCCCACCTCATGAAGCAAGATATCACAGCATTTACCTTGATAGAATCCTGTTATGCTTTAATTATGAAATCACAGCCAAACACTCCTACCAAAGAAAAAGGAGATGCATTGTGCTTCATGGGTGAATTAATGGAAGGCTTTGATCAAAAAGCCATTACTATGGCTTATTATGAAGCAGCACTAGACATGTATAAAAACACCCAAAATTATGATATGACACGGAATGAAAATATCTTTCTTGAAGAAGCAGATGATTGTGATGTAATTATTCAATCACTTTATGAGAAAATAAAAAAACTGAAACATACTGCGTAAACCATAGTAAACGTAAAAAAGACGATTATCGAAATCGTCTTTTTATTATCGCTATGATCAATTACTCTCCGCTAATCGCAAGCTCCTTAAATTTAATAGAAGGTGCACCAATGCCTGAATAACTAAATTTTAAATCATTTCCAACAGCTTCTATTTCTTTCATTGCGTCCATAAAGTTTCCTGCAACTGTAATTAAATTGATTGGTTTTACAATTTTACCATGTTCTACATAAAAACCACTGGATTGTAAAGAAAATTCTGTACTGATGGGATTTAATCCTGCATGTAGTCCGGTAATATCTGTAATGATAACCCCCTGTTCCATGCTGCTTACCATATCATCAAAGGAAGTATCCCCATTTTGAATATAGAAATTCGTTGGAGAAATGCCTACATTGCTGGCGTATCCTGCTTTAAATCCATTGCCGGTAGATGTGGTATTCATTAGTTTTGCACTTTTTAAATTATGCAGATATGTCTTTAGAACACCCTGTTCAACTACCGTTTTCTTTTTACAGGATACCCCTTCATCATCAAAGGAACAACTGGAATATCCATAGTCCATTAATGGATCATCTATGATGGTAATTTTTTCATTAAAGACCTGTTTATCTAAAGAATCTTTTAGAATAGATATACCTTTGCTGGCATTTTCGCCATCAAACAGTCCACATAATGCACCCAGCAGACTGATCATCGTATCCTTTTCCATAATGACTGGATAATTTCCACTTGGAATTTGTGTCGCATTAAGTTTGTCACAAACCTTTTTAGACAATTTATTTGCGAATGCTTGTACATCAATGTCTTTTTCATCCATGATCACAGCCCAATCGTAATCACTTTTTACATCTTCATGATCTTTTGCCATCACTTGCGCCATAACCATAGAATAAGAATTACTATCACTTAATGAAAGCTGCTTGCTGTTTAATATACTTCTTGTGACATCACTTTCCGCATAATCTACACTCATGACCTGTTCAATACGTTCATCACTTGCGTAAATTGCCTCTTCAATCTGTTTCAATAAAGCGATTTTCTCTTCACTGCTTTTTAACTTGAATGTATTTTCTTTCTGTTTAACTTCTGGATAACTATCTTCTCCAGCATAAATTTCTACTTCATCTTCACTGGTGATAATACTTGCATTATCCATCAATTGTGAAAGGGCATAATCCATATTGGCATCACTGGCATCTTCTAAATAACAAATTCCCATTTTTCCTTGATAAATTCCACGAATGGCTACTCCATCACATTCACTGATTGTAAATCCATCAACTTTATGTTCAAACAACTGAATACTGGTAGAAGAAGATTTCTGCTCATAAATTTCAAAATCTGTGATTCCACGTTTTTCGGCTTCCTTCATCCATACTGTTTTATTCATGTGCATTACCTCCATCTTTTCCACCAACAATCATAGAGCTGACACGAATGGCAGGTTGACCAACATCAGTTGGAATAGAACCACTGCTTGCACCACACATTCCCTGTGCACGCTCTAAATTCTTACCTACTTTATCAATTTTCAAAAGGGTATCTGCACCATTACCTATTAATGTAGCACCTTTTACTGGTTTATCAATCTTACCATCTTTGATCAAATATCCTTCACGAACAGAGAAGTTATAATCACCTGTACTTGGCTCTACACTTCCTCCACCCATATTTTTGGCATATAGACCGAATTTGATATCCTTGATCATATCTTCAAAGCTATCTTCACCTGGTGCAATAAACGTATTGGTCATACGTGATACTGTTTCATATTTATAAGATTCTCTACGTGATGAACTGGTGGATGCCATATGCATTCTTCTACCGTTCAGCGTATCGATCAAATAGCTTTTTAAAATGCCATTTTCAATTAATACATTACGTTTGGTAAAGTTACCTTCATCATCAATATTTGCACTACCCCATGCGTTTGGAATTGTTCCATCATCAATGGCTGTTACACAATCACTTGCGATTTTCTGTCCTAATTTCCCACAGAATACGGACTGATTTTTAGCGACAGCAGCTGCTTCTAAAGAGTGTCCACATGCTTCATGGAAAATAACACCACCAAAACCATTATCAATAATAACCGGCATCACACCACTTGGACAATCATCTGCATACAGCATCGTCTTGGCAATTCGTGCTGCCTCTGTACCAATTTCTTTTGGCTGATGTGTTTCATAGAATTCCATTCCTTCATGACCACCTGGTGCACAACTTCCTGTTTCTACTAATTCACCATCCTCCGCAATTGCATTCACTGCCATTCTTGTATGAACACGACAGTCTTTGATATAACGCCCTTGGGAATTCGATATTGCGACATGTTGCTCCTTATCTAAATAAGTAACCATAACCTTTTTAATTACTGAATCATATGCCATTGCTGCATCATTTGCTTCCTTCATCAGTGCAATTTTTGTTTCTGCATTTACACTTTTTGGATAAACCTTGATTGGATGTGCATTTTCATATTCCACTTCCTCTAATGGTTTTACATCAATGATCCTTTCTCCATGAATAGCACCTGCCAAATTACTTGCTGTTTTCATCAGATTTTCTTCACTTGTATCGTTGGTATATGCATAAAATGATTCTACATCATGATAGATACGCAGCCCAATACCGTATCGAATACCACTATTTGCACTTTCTACCACTCCATTCAGCATTGAATAAGAGGTATTGTAGTTTGTTTCTTCAAAGATTTCTGCAAAATCCCCACCTGTTTTCAATGCTTCCTGCAAAACTTTCTCTAACAGAGATTTTTCTAACATAAATTTTCACCTCGCTATGAAACATTATACTATGATTTATAGCAGGACACAACCAGCAAACTCTGTGCTTTTCACAAAATCTTGACAGCGTTTCCAATTATACCCTAAACTATATTTCCAATCTCATTCTTCAAATTATAATAAAGATATAAATAGAAGAGGGATGATAGTCATGGCAAAAATCATTTGAAAGTTCATCATAGTATTGTTTTGTTTAGTTATTTCATCAGAAAGGAGAAAATCATGGCAAAATCTGGTAAACTATTCATTTTCGTTATTTTTTTCTTATTTCTATGCTGTGGATGCAAGGCAGATCATTATACATTGATCATTTATGAGCAAGAACCTGTCAAGAATACATTACAGAATCAAAAAGTAAAAGAATTTGATCAATTCATGACCACAATTATGAATCACAGTGAAAAAGCCAACATCAACAAAGATAATCTACCAAAAAGCAATCCATAATTCAAAGGCGATTTTTGAGGTTGAGAAAGGCAAATCTTAAATCTCCTTCATATTTAAAAAGACGAATGTTTCACATTCGTCTTTATCTTATTCTTCACTTGGTGTTGTATTTTCTGTTGTTGGCACAATATATTGTACCGTGATATCTTTTTTGCCTTCATTTCCGCTGCTGTCCTTAACTTTTAACGTATAAGTAACTGTTTCATTTTTATCAGATAATTCTTTTGGCCATCCTGTAATTTGATCAGATGCAATGACACCATCCACATCATCTTCCGCAGTAGCGTTCACAAAAGTAATCAGCTCTTCTAAGGTACTTGTTGGTTCTAATGTAAATACTACCTGTGCATTTGCCACTGTAATAACGGGTGCTGTTGTATCTTTCACAACGATAGGGATATCAATACTGTCATTTTTATAAGTAAGTTTTGCTGTATATTCTCCAGCTTTTGTCATATCCACATGAGAGAAATCTATTTCAATTTCCTTCATGATATCATCACTTGCTTCCACATAAGTAGAAACCTTTTCACTCAGTTTTTTATTTAAGCCAACCACAAAGGTAGATTTCTTTAATTTAATACCTTTGATATCAGATTCTTTTGGTTCTTCTTTCTTTGATGTTGTTGTCGTTTCTGCACTTTCTGGAACCTTAAATGGTTCTTTTTTATTATCGATCAAGGTCTTTTTCGCAAATCCTAATGCCACAATCAATAAAATAACGATGATGCCGCCAATTAGGACAACTTTTTCTGCTTTACTAAACTTTAACATAAAATCTCCTTCCCTGAAATTTTCACGCTACTTTATTATAGCATATACAAATAGAAAAAATAATCAAAAATATGCCGATTCTAACGGTATTTTTCACTTTTTTTACATTTGTTCCAAAAAGGTTTACAATTGGATACGCCTTTTATGCATAGATGCCTAATGTTACACCATTTGCGATAATACTGCCACTTTCCAACACACGAATCATGACCATATTTTCCTGTTTCACACTGGCTACATCTTCCACAACAATAAATTCATCTTCTTCTTTTCCACAAAGCCAGTCTTCTTTTTTAATATCAGCTGCTTGTTTCCAGCCTATTGCTGTTAATATCATCTGTTCATTTGATACTACAAGGGCTTCTCCATCTTCCAGTGTGATTTTCACACCATCTAAACATTCTTTTTTTACTTCTGAAATTGTCACATATGTATTTTCATAACCACGTAATCGATCTGTTTCTTGAATTTTATCCGCAACTGCGGGAAACCCCATCATCATGCTTACCTGTGTATCTTTTCCAAATGCCATAATTATTTTCTCCTAAGCTTTGCCATAAAAAAGCCATCGCTTTGATATTCAAATGGGAATATCGTTTTCTGTTCTTCTAAAATAAAATCTTCATGTGTGGATAGAAATGCTTCTATCTGTTTTTCATTTTCTTTTTTATTCAGGGTACAAGTAGAATACACCAGAACTCCATCTTGTTTTACCTTTTCACATGCACAGTTTAAAATCTTTTGTTGTAAAGGAATCAGGGTATCCATATCACTACTTTCCATATGATATTTGATATCACTCTTATTTGCCAAAACGCCATAACCACTGCATGGAACATCACATAAAACGCGATCAAAAGTACCTTCTATATTTTCTAAAGTGGTCGCATCCATAACGACTGCCTTCATACAGGTAATACCCAGACGTTTCGCTCCTTCTTCAATCAAATGTACACGGTGTTCATGAATATCACCACATAAAATTTCTCCTTCATCCTGCATCAGCTGTGCAATATGTGTTGCTTTTGTACCTGGTGCACTGCAGGTATCTAATACACGCATGCCTGGTTTTGGATCTAACAAATAAGCAACCATCTGACTTGCTTCATCCTGAATAGACACAAAACCTTCTTTAAAATAGGAGGTAGCTGCCAGATGACTACCATGATAAATCAAAGCATCTTCACTAACATTTCCCGCCTGAAACAAAGGTTCTTTTTCAAGCAGCTCCTGTTTGCTTATTTTTAATGTATTGACACGTGCAGTTACTGGCTTGATTTCCAGATTACTAAAACAGATTTTTTCAGCGATATCATATCCATATTGTTTGATCCACATATTCACAAGCCATGTTGGATGGCTGGTTTTAATTGCCAACACTTCTTCTTTTTTTCCTACCACTTCTTTTACTTTCTGCTTGTCTACTTTATGTAGCACTGCATTTACTAGATTTGCATATCGCCCATTGATCTTTTTAGCGATATCTACTGCATCATTGATGATAGCATAAGATGGTACTTTATCCATGAAAATCATCTGATACACACTCATATCTAGCAACAATGCGATTTCTTCATGATCCATTTTCTTCACGAAGTCTACCCATTGATAACGACAATAACGATAATTCTGTAGGGTACCATAAACAATTTGTGTAATAAAGCCTTTATCTTTTTCCTGGGCAAGTTCTAATTTTTTCTGTAAAACCAGGTTGCTGTAGCCTTTTTGTATACATATTTCTTTTAATATATTAAAGCTGATCATTCGTGCTTTCATAAACTCCTCCTCATATGAAACTGATAACGATAAATCAAATAACAGCTATAGGTTATCATAAAACCTGCGGCTGTATCACTTAAAAAATGGGCGCCCATTATCATACGTGTGACTGGCATAAAGATAATGCATGCGGTAATCACGATATAACGAAATGGGGATACTTTCTGTAAGGGGTGTGTCTTCCATTGAAGGAAACATAAAATAGATGTAAATGCTGTCGTATGTCCACTTGGGAAGGAATGATTGCCATATAATCCACAAGGTTTATACCAGACACAAAACTGTGCAGCATCTTGCATATCCCGATAACGTATTCTTCCCCAGATATTTTTTATGATAAAGGTCACAAGAATTGCGCTCAATAATACGCAGGTATAAAACATAAAGAACCGAAAATGCTGTTTTATGGTATATTCTGAAAATTTCATCACCACATAATTTACAAGAGCTGTGATAAGCACTGCTACCAACATACACATACACCATACCATCATATCAATATGTACATAATAATGGGTGAAATCTTGAATCATATATAAAGAAACCACCCATCCAAGCAACAGATAGATGCGATTATGATAGATTCGCTTGCACATGCACATCGTAATGACGATCATCAGCTGTACAGGAAGCAATAAAAAACGTTCAAACAAGATACCAATCAGATTTTCTTTATCATAAAAGAAATCTGTAATTTGATAATCATAGAAGGCGCCAATTATCAAAGCAATCAGCACTAATATATAAGGAATCCATTCTTTTTTCTTCATAAGCTACTCCAATATGATCGGTGCCAGATCAATTTCCAGTCTGGCTTTTTGTTTAGATGCGATATGTCGATCATATACATCTTTTACCATTCTGCTTAACTGACGCTGATCTTTACCTTTTAATAAAATCCGTGTTCGTTCTTCATCTTTTATTTTGTGTAAACCTGCCGGTCCTAATACTTTAAATCCTTCTTTTTTCATCAGGTATTCCATCGCATAGGATACACTTTGTGATACCGCTGCTTCTTGTTTATGTTGAAACACCATGGATACCAAATAGGTATAAGGTGGATAATTTGCCATATGACGATACTTCATTTCTCTTTGGAAAAAGTACTGGTATTGATGATTGGCAGCAGCAAGTATCGCATAATGATGAATGTCATATGCCTGGATAATAACTTCTCCTCGTTTATCTCCTCGACCACTTCTTCCACTTGCCTGTTCCAGTAAATCATAGGTTAATTCTGCACTTCGATAATCACTTCTGGCAAGCATGGCATCTCCATTTACAATACCTACCAATGTTACATCTTCAAAATCAAGACCTTTCGCAATCATCTGTGTTCCAAGTAGTATATCTGCCTCATGATTGGCAAAGGCCTGTAAGATATCTTCATGGGCATTCTTTTTTCCTGTTGTATCAGCGTCCATACGCAATATTTTTGCCTGTGGAAATTTTACCTGTACCAGCTCTTCCAGTTTTTGTGTACCCATGCCCAGATATCGCCATGTGGAAGAACCACAGCTTGGACAATGTGTTGGTACCGGCATTTGATAGCCACAGGTATGACATTTTAACTGCTTATCCTGTTTATGATAAGACATCGCCACATCGCAATGAGGACATTGTATCACATGTCCACAAGAGATACATCTTAAAATAGGTGTATACCCACGGCGATTTAATAATAGAATCACCTGTTCTTTTCGTTGTAAACGCTCATAAATTGCATCCAGCATGGTATTGCTTAAAGTCGCATCTTCCCCGTTTTTAATTGCCTGACGCATTTCCACAAGTTTTACCTCAGGAAAGCTTTCATTGATACGCTGTGGCATTTCCACCAAATGATATACCTTTTTTAATGCTCTTGCGTAGGATTCCAAACAAGGTGTTGCACTTGCTAAAACAACCTTTGCATCATGATATTTTCCACGTTCAATCGCAATATCACGACTATGATAGCGTGGCATACGATCCTGTTTATAGCTGGTATCATGCTCCTCATCCATAATAATTAAGCCTAAATCATCAAACGGCATAAAGACTGCACTTCGCGTACCTACAACGATTTGTACCTTGTGATGTTTTACCAGCTGATATTGTTCATATTTTTCCTGTGCATTTAAGCCACTATGATAGATTGCTAGTGCATTGCCAAAACGTCGTTTTACTCGATTTACCATCAACGGTGTCAATGATATTTCAGGGACCAGAAATACCACCTGTTTCCCCTGTTTGATCGTATCTGATGCAAGCTGTAGAAACACTTCAGTTTTACCACTGCCAGTCGCCCCATGTAATAAAAAAACTTCATGATGCTTACTTTTACGTATTTCATGCAATGCCTGTATCTGTTGCGTACTTAATGTAAATTCACTTTCTTGTACCTGTATTTCATTAACAAATGCACTTGCTTCTTTTTCAATGATTTTAGCACATCCCAGTGCGATTAGTTTTTTACCTGGTGTTTTATATTTCTGATAGAATGCAGCTCTGGGCATCAATTTAACGGCTTTTAAATCTTCCAACGCTGTTTTCTGTTTGATCGTTAAGTTATTTATATCTTTTACATATTGTACAAAAGCTTCCATTTTAATTGTACCATGCGTACTTTTCGGTTTTAGCTTTGCGGGCAGCATACACTGAATACAGCTGATTTTAGGTGCAACATAGGTATCAGCCATCCAATCCGCTAGCGTAAATAATTCCTCATTGATAAGTGGCTCTTCATCAATGACGCTATCGATAGACTTGATCTCAAAACCATAGCTTTTCTTTTCTTCTTCACTTATTTCTTTCACTTCACTCACAAACCCGATAATATGTGTTCTTCCAAAAGGAACCTCTACACGTACACCACGCTGTAAATCAAAACCATCACATGCGTAGGTAAAAGTATGATCTAAATGATAGATAGGATGTTCCACAAATACATGTGCAATTTTCATATAAAAAGGCTCCTTTCTCATGCATGTTTTATTATACCATATCATATCCTTTAAGTTTTCATTTATTTCCTGCTTTTTTTAAAGTATAATAAAGAAAGAAAGGGAGGAATTATTATGTGGAATCGTCAAGAATTAAAACAACAGGCAAAACAAATCATGAAACGTTCTTATTGGAAAATGTTCTTGGTTAGTCTGGTTGCCACTATATTGATGGGTATATTATCACGTGTAGATAATCATGGAGGATTTCATTTCACACAAAACATTCAAACTTATATCGATGGGTTCTATAATGTGAATGAGGTAACACATGAAGGTGTATCTTTTGTTTCAGGAATCTTAGGAGGAATCTTTCCATTTAATATTGCCATGCATTTATCTATCATCAGTATCATATCGATTATCGTTGTAATTGCATCCATACTATACAACATCTTTATTTCAAATCCGATTGAATGTGGTGAATGTCATTTCTATATTGAGAATACCGATCATGAAGATACTGATTTTATGACATTGTTTTCCGCCTTTAAACAAGGATATATGAATATCGCGAAAATCTTAGTCATTCGTGATATCAAAATCTTCTTGTGGTCATTATTATTTGTCATACCCGGCGTTATTAAATCCTATCAATATCGCATGTTGCCATATATTCTGGCAGAGAATCCAGATATCACTACACAAGATGCATTTGATCGAAGCAAGCAGTTAACAGATGGTCAGAAACTGGATATCTTTGTTTTAGATTTATCCTTTATTGGATGGTATTTTCTAGGTAGTATTTTATTTGGCATTGGCTTGTATTTTGTATATCCATATTTCAAATCAACAAATGCATTATTATATTTGTACTTAAGCGATCAATATCGAGAAAATTCTTATTACCACTATTAAAAAGGAAACCGCAAGATTTCCTTTTTTTTAAAACATATCCATATCCTCTTCAAAATTCTTAAAATATCCTACAAAAATATTTTGCATTGCCTGACATGGTATCTTTAAAGAAATCCCACTGCCTTCTTTTTCACTAATAGTTAAATATCCCAGATAAAACATCAGGGAACAAAAATCATCCAAAGAAAAATGTGAATCCATCATAAATTCTTCACTCATAAAAATAGAAGGCTGTTCTCCATTCACAAGACGCTGGATACATTGATTTCTTTGATAATCCTTTGATATCTGTAAGAGGCGATGTAATTCTTGATATTCCTTGACAATTGATTTTTCCAGTTCTTCACTTGATTCAGAATCATGATAATGCGTTTCATCAAGATATCGCAAGATTAATTCCGGAGGATATAAATGATGTTTTCCATCTTTTGAAAACAAATATCCATCAAATTTTTCTTTGATATGATCCATGAAAGTATGCTGAGGCTGTACACTGCTCATACATTGTAAGATTTCATTTTCATTAAGTCCCATCATTTCGTGAAAATCAGAATATAGCGAAATATTTACGCCAATTTGATTATCCATGCTCATAGTATCTAATATAATAGGCGTGACGCCTGTCACCATCACTCTTTGTATAATGCCCTTTTCTTTTCCTATTTTTAAGGTTTCATAAAATTTACGAATGAATCCATTCTTTCCTATCATATTCTGAAAATCATGGAAATGAGTTGACATCAATTCATCAGAAAAATGATCACATTCATCCACCATAATATATAATGGACAATCAATGAACTGTGTCACTACATCAAGAAAATCGGACAAAATCGCATAGGGATTTTGATCAATATCTAAATCTATCGATGCCTTTATCTTCCGCATAAACTTCTCACAAGTATTTTTGATTTCTTCACAATACGCTTTTTTCAATTCTTTACAATCTTTCATATCCAGTTTTGAGAAATCAAATGTTAATACATGATATTTATTTTTTTCTCTAGTTGGATGATCATGGATATATGTATCATAGAAAAGCTGATCAAAATCCTGTTCATATGATATATCATAATAATAAGAGAGCATGGATAAAAACAATGATTTCCCAAAATGTTTTGGCCGTAAAAACTGAACAAAGCGATCTTCGCAATGCTCAAGTTTTTCTATAAACATGGTCTTATCTATATATAAGCAACGCTCAGTTCTGACATCCTTGTAATCCGAAATCCCAATCGGTAATTTTTTCATGACAGTTCCCCATTTCCCTATGTTCTTATTTCTCTAATTATAACGCATATACATCTTATGTGGAATTAATATGACAATATTTTGATATATAAATTCATATAAAAAATACGATGTTATTTCACATCGTATCCTATTTCTTCGATTGCCTCTTTAATTTGATCTTCGCTTACTTTACTAGAATCAAAAATTACTGTCGCATTGTTTTCCTGTGCATTTGCTTTACATTCACTTACACCATCCAATGCGGTTACTGCATTGTTGACACGTTTTTCACAATTGCCACACATCATGCCTTCTACCATAAATACTTTTTCCATTATGATCACCTCAATTTCTATTATAACGCAAACCTTGATTGTTTGCTTAAGATTTGCTTCTTTCTTTAATCGTCACATGAATTTTGTCGCCTGGCTGTTTTTGTATTACCTGTCGAATATCCTTTCGAATACCGATGATATGGTTCACTGTTTTCATTTTTACCAGACTTCCATCATAAGGATAGCCATCAAATGTCGCATGCACCATTACTCTGCCTTTGCCAAATTCTGCTTTTACATCATATGGAAACTCAATATACGCTCCATCAATGCCTTCTACTTTTTGAATAATTGCGTCAAACTCATATGTTTTATCGTTCATTTTTTCTCCTATACGTTATAGATTGGATCAATCTGTTTCAGCTCTTTAAAGGTATCAATCTCTACAATATCTTCTTTATGTACCGATTTTACCATAACTTTATGATGATCTAAACATTCCCTTAAAGCAACTTCATCCCAATATTTTTCTTTTCCTCCTGGCATACGGAAAACTTTATCAATATCTTCAGACATCTTTTTTCCATCTTCTTTATTCCAGTAAGATATACCAACCATTTGATGACAATCCTGTCCACCAACTGCCAGCTTGCTGATATAACCTTTCTTGGTATAGAAGCACCAATCATCTGTGACATCCATTTTAATACCACAGTAATTGGTAGTATACTCATATTTACGGATGATATCCGGATTAAACAGTAATAAATCACTTTCTAAAACATAAGCATTTTCCATCATATCCTTAATCAGATATGCACTAGAAATGTTGTTTGTTTCATTATATAGTGGATTTTCAATAAATTTAATCTTTGGATATTTATGTAACAATACATCAAACTGTTCTCCTAAATATCCACGTACGATCGTGATATCCTCAATACCAGCTGCAATGACTGCATCTAACAACGTTTCAATAATACGTTTTCCATGTACCAAAACCAATGGCTTTGGTGTATTTAGTGTAATTGGTACCATTCTTGAGCCAAATCCAGCTGCTAAGAAAATTGCTTTTTTTACACGATATGGTTCCAGCCATTCATATCCTTTTAAAGTCACATCATAAATAGAACCATCTGCCTTGATTAATTCCATCTCTGTTAATTCCGCGAGTGTTTTATTAATAACACCCAAAGACAAGTCCAATTGTTTACTTAAATGACGCTGTGTTAATTTATAATCCTGATGACGTTCGATATATACAAGTGTTTCAAATTGATTTAATGTTAAATTCATAGTTTGTTCTCCTCTTTTATTACATGCCATTTTATTATAGCATATTTTTTCAATATCTTCGTTCCTAACAAAGGATTTATGTTTTTATCACATCAAAAGCAAGGCTTTGACATGCTGTACCATTGATGATTAATGTGAGGGTATGCTTACCTGTATAATGCTTTCTTACACTTGTATCCTTGAAGGATTGTTTTCTTACATAAGATAACTGTTTACCAGCTTTCAGGCTTACTTCTGATAACTTGAATATCTTTTGATTTGTTTTCCCATTTGCTTTTATGTAATCAATACCATATTCTATCCTTATTTTTATATCCTGATCTGATACAATATCAAACATAAAAACTAATTCTTCTCCAATCGCTATCGTATCCTTTTCCAAATGAAATTCTTTTATATGCACTTGATTGATCGCCTGATATCCAAAAAGCTGCATAATCTCTAGATTACCTTTTTTCAATAGACTTCGACAACCATGTTTGATGATCCAATCCGTTCTTTCATCTTTTCCAATCCATGTTTTCATCAGATCAATCACAAGTTGTGGATGCGTTTTCGATATATCATTTAAATTATTAGCGACACTTTTTCTTACATACAATGCATCATCTTTTTTTAATGCTTCTAATATAGGTAAGATTGGTGATGGATCTTTCTTAAACTGTGGAATGGATTGACCCCAAGGAAGCATTGGACGACATCCCTCACTAGCAAGCCTTCTGACATGTTCACTTTCATGTGTTGTCCACACTAACATTTGCTTCATCATCCGCTTTTCATCTTTTAAAATAAATGCTCTTACCGCAAATTCCGATGACCAGTATTGGGTATTTCGCTCTAACACTTTAATAGATATATCCCAATCATCTAAGCCAAATACTTCTACAAAATCAGGAAAGAAAATCGCAAAAGAATAACCAGAAACCGCTTTTTCAAGGATATCTATCGCCATTTGATAGTTCGATGGCAGGCATTTTCCTAAACTTATACTTATCTTACGACATCTGGCTTTTAATTCTAATGTTTCCCATTCTTCATCAAAAACCAGTTTCAAAAATCTTTCTACTTGAAAATCTTCATCATAGGAATGCAGGGTATACGCAAATTTGCGCATGGTTTCTTCTTGAAACATATTCTTTAGTGGTTCCATCATGGTTCTCCTTTCCACAGTTTCTATTTACTGTGAAACAATGGATTCCTCCAAATAACTTATAAATTCCTCTATATTCTCAAACATCTGATATTTGGGGAATCCTTTTTCATTTTGCTTTGTATATGTTAAATGCACAATACAAAACATATCCACGCCTTCCATTTGCATTACATATAATACATCATCATTTGCATCACATTTCGCTATCGCATAGATGTCTTTCCCAAATAAGAAATGATCTTTTTGAATTTCTTTTTTTAATTCTTTATCAAATGAATTTTCAATTGGAAGAATATGCCAATTGAAATCCTCCCCATATTTCTGAATCAAACCATCAAATATTTTTTCATACATAATCGTACACCATATCCTATCATCCACATTGCAATATTAATCATATTTTATCAAAATTTCTATTCATTAAATCATGTTTTCAATATTGCAGTATGTTTTTCTTTTTCAAATGCACGCATACACTATCTCCTCATATATATCATTCATAAACTCATTATGACATCTTTCTTATGAATGCACAAGAAAAAAAAGTGTTCTACATGAACACCTGATATCATCTAAAACTTACAATTCTTCTATCCTTGTATACATTTCTTTTTTGTCTTTTCCCGTTAAAAGGAACTCTGTAAAGAATGCTATCGCTATGATGACAATGATATTCAATAACAATCGAATTAGTGTAAATTTTATTCCTAATGAAGATATCTCAAACAACAATAATGGAATACGAATACTTGCACTTGAGCATATAAAGAGTATAACATTGGATATCCCGCTTCCTTTTTTAAGTAAAACGCCTGTGACAGGCAACAACGCATATAAAGGAACTGCTGTCACCATTCCCAATAATAATGAAGTGATCATCCCTAATAAACCAGATTGTTTTCCCATTATTTTTACCATTGTTTTCTGTTTGATCCAAATATCCATAAGGCCTATGCATATAAAAACAGGAACAATCATAAATATAAAATTCAGAAAATTTTTACGTGTAAAATATAATATCGTATATTCTTTTTGTGGCTGATAAATCCATATACCAATATTGATAATCACTAATAGAATAAGCATCCCATACTTCTTTAAAAATTCCATGATAAACATAGCCCCATAATCCATGCGGTTAGAAAAGCAAACAAGAAGGATAATGTATTTCTAAGTATCGCTGTTTTTCTACCCAGATATTTGATTTCCATAGGTAAGCTTACGATTCCTACCATCGTTAACGTGGAAATAAACACTGCGATTTGCATGATACCTGCCCCATTTTATAATAATTGGGCAGTGATTGGAAATGCCACCAATACAGGAACTAAGGTAATCGCTCCTAATAATGCAGCCATAAGCATCCCCATAAAACCACTTTCTGTCCCAATGATAGAGCGTATCGTTTCTGGAGTAATCATCGCCAGCAGTAAGCCAACCACAAGTATGATGGATATAAACTGTGGGAGTACCTTCATGAACATTTTCCATGCTTTATGTATGGCTTGTTTTGTTTTTTTACGATCCTTTTGAAAAGATATCACAAGTAACATGGCACTTATCACATACATCAAAATCACAAATATCGTATTCATATCATCAATCGCCCCCCATCTTTGCTTTCTTTAATCTTGGATATACTATAAGCGCTAGAATACCACCAAGTAATGCCGTTATCAATTGAGATATAGAAAACATATTGGAAATGATAGATGCTTGTTTTTCAGGTAGTTGTAATAGCACAGGAACCGCAAATTTTACTATACTGATATATAAAACTAGATATTTCGCAAATGCCCCACTAAGCAATGTATACATGTCATGTTTTTTCTGATTTCCTAGGAAATACCAAATTAAAACCAATGTAAGATTTCCCAACGCAATCAATGGAATTATACTGATGAGTGGGCCAATGCCAAAAAATTTAGCTGCCACAGGAGAAAGTATCGCCACACATACACCTGATGACAATCCACAAACCATTACGGATATAATCAATAACATATTAACGATGGAACCTGTAATGAGGGGATTTCCTAAAGGCGTAGTGGCTGCCTGTAATACGATTAGTAAAGCTATAAAAACAGCTGTATTGCTAATCCAAAGAACACGATTGTTTGATTTCATAATTCTCACCTTATCCTTGCTTTTTATGTATCTACTATACTATAATTTAGCCAAATCTCTTGTTGCATACGCAACAAATGAAAGGCAAGGTGGCATATGAAAGACTATCTACATGATTTATCCAAGATGAAATTGTTCTCAGGTATGAAAACAAATGAAATAGAAAAACTGCTTGATTGCCTTCAAGCCAAACTTGTTCATTATGCAAGTGGTGAATTTATAATAGAAGAAGGCGATAATATCCATACATTTGGTATTATGTTATCGGGGCATGCACGTTCCATTAAATGGGATTCCTCTGATCGCATCATTATTTTAACATTGCTTGAAAAAGGTAGTGAAATTGGTATTATGCTTGCTGCACGACCTGAAAAAGAAAGTCCTGTATATGTTCAGGCACAAGAGGATGTCATAGTTCTACAGATTTCCTATGATATGATGTTCACAAATCCTGTGAAAGTCTGTTTAAAATATGAAATATTCCTACGAAATTATATTGCGATCGTCGCTGAAAAAGGCATTCTTTTACATGAGCGCATTACTTGTCTTACAAAAACAACCGTTCGTGAAAAGATATTAACTTATTTGTATGATATATCACATAAACAAAAAAACTCTGTCATCCAACTGCCACTCAATAGAAACGCGCTATCTGAATATCTTAATATTGAACGCAGCGCACTTTCAAGGGAATTATCCAATATGAAAAAAGATGGTCTGATTGACTATCATTTGAACACATTTAAATTGCTTTAAGTAGTAAATCAGCTATTCTTTCTGATTTCTATCAGACGAAATACATCATGATATATTTTGTCTTTATCTTCCATATTGATCATCAACCATCTTTGACCATTACCTTCTTTGGTTTCATGATAAATATCTTGCAGTTCCTGTGTACACATTGGTAATATAGTTTCCACTGATGCTTTTTCTCTTTGTCCCACTACTACCATCACTGTAAAATAATGTTCTCTTGGATAAATCGTACATAATGTCTTTCCTGATTTTTTAAATTTAATATTCCATCCTTTTTCCCAACTACAAGCGCTATATTCTATTTTTTCATTACATTTATATAAATTTTTCATTTCTGTACAAAATTGCATAAAACTTGCATTATTCACTAATTCTGCAATTTCATCTAACGCAGGACAGTAATTCCTATCTAATAAATCTATCATATAACTTCTCCTCATTTTTATAATTATTAAACGTTTGTTCGTGTAATATGCTGAACAAAATCTTTTTCATAACAATCCAGCTCGTCTATATTTTGAAATGTGATACCCGATCTTTGAAACATAACATCATAATCATAATTTCCACCTTCAAAATCAACCCAGTAATATCCATTGCTTTCATATAAAACAATATTTCCCAAACCTTGATCCGAATGCATTTTAATCCAATATTGATGTCCAAATTCACTTAATCCAGCTTTATCCACTTGTATTCCTAGTGTATCCCATTTTGCTTTTTTACTAAGAAACCATGTCTGGAATTGTTGAAACACTTCATCCATAAAAATCCCTCACTCCTTTACCTTTGGTTATACTTAACAAGGTCTTCACTCAATGGAAAATACGCTTTAAAGTTTTCCACCAATGCTTGTTGATCACTTATAAACAATGTCAAACAACTATCCCAGCAGACAATCTCAATACATGCTAATGGATGCTGAATAGAAACAGGATTCTCCCAAAAACCTCTGTAGCCATCGGCATATGGATGTGGATATTTTAAAACTTCTGATAGTGGGATACTTTTATCAAAACCAGATAGGACTGCCCAATCCCATTGCCAATCTTCTTCTTGAACGATTTTAGTTAATTCATCTCCTGATATCCAACAGTAATGTTTCTGATCATAAAGTGCTTCGATTTTTGAAGAGACATGATCCACATCGCTAATTAGCCAGTTATACGCACATTGTTTTTGATGGATTGCTTCAAATACTTTACTCATTCTTGTATAATAACGCTCACCTTTTTCATTAATTGCACCATATATCATAATCGTACCTCCCATCACCTACACCCTGATAAATCCATCACGCCATTTTAATTCCCCAATTTTCCATCTGGATACTGCCCATTCTGTTCGCTTATTCACCATTTTCATTTTTTCTAATTCTTGATTTGCTTTATCTTCTGTGAGAAAAAAAGAACTTTCTATGATATCTATCTCATCTAGATTATCATTCGTATTCCAGCCTTGTATAATCCAAACTGTATCTGGCTTATGATCAATACAATCAGATATTTTTTTGTATTCAATACGATATGTACAAGGATAATCACAGAATCCCTGAACATTCGCAAGATAATATTTAGCTGTTTCTATCGCTTGTTTTTCCGTTTCAAATACACCGATATCAAATTCTTCTTTATAATCATCATAAGATAATTCTGAATCTGTCATAATCAATCGATATAGCCAATATGGAAACGTATATCCATCTTCTGGTTCTCCAATCGGATAACCTAATACGACTGTGACTTTATCCTTAAATAACTGTAGCCATGTATCCCATTCTGATTGAGGCATTTCTGCATATAATTGTAAACCACTGGGTTCTAAAGAACCTTCAATGATTTTTCCACCATCTCCATACCACTTTGGACATCCATTTTCAAAACCAGTCCAACCTGGCATTTGCGTAAAGATTTCTTTTACTTTTACCCATAATTCCTGTGGTATAGTATAGTGAATATTTAAGTTAACACAAAAAGTTTCCATATTTTTCTCCTCACATAGATTTCTTACTTAGTTACACGACTCATTAAGGAATTATTCATCGTTTGCTTCAAAATCTTCATAGTATGCGATAAAAGAAGCGATGATATCCTTTCTTGAACGAACATACTCCCCTTCTATACCACCATTTTTTAAGCTATCAATCCATTCTATATCAATCATACAGTCAACATCCATATGGATATTGTATTTGGCTTTTTCAATAAGATCAATATCACTTTGATCTCCTATACAATATAAATAACCGCACAACACACGAATATATTCTGAACTGCCTTCTTGATAATGAGTAATCTCTTTTTCTATCAAGGCGCGTATTTCTTCTTTTGGTATTCTGTCAAAATCAAATCCATATGTACGTAAAAGCACTTGTGCCCTTTGTTCATTATTCATATAAACACCACTTTCCATCTATCATCTTCATTATACTATTTCCTGTACCATTTAAATATAAAAAATATAAAAAAGTGTCCATCCTTAATTCTAGGACAGACACTAGATGAAATTACATTTCTCTTGGCAGTACATATCGTTTTACTAAATAGATACCAAGTTTTAATAAGATATTGACAGCCAATATCGCAATAGAGATAAAAGCAGTTGCTTCAATTAATGATTGAGAGTCAAACTGTGGAATCAATAGGGATAATGGCATCGTTTTGAAGTTAGATAAGAAGCTGACTGCGGATATTGTTACCATACTGTTCACAAACATATAAGAGAACATTTCCACAATGGTTGCTTTCGTACAAGGGATATATACATCCTTTAACATATTTAGTTTAGATATCCCCAAAGTAATAGAAACATCTTCAAGATTTGAATTAAACTGCTGTAAAGAATTATATGCCATCAAGTATGGTGAAGCAAAGAAGTGCGTCATATTGACCAATACCAAGATTGCAATTCCACCATATAGAATGCTTCCTTTGAAAAACAAGACATAGCTTAAACCAAGTACAACACCTGGTATTGCTAAAGATACCATAGATATCAAATGTAATGCCATGGTAGAAAAACTGTTTTTACTGCGAGCTGTGATAAACGCTGTAAAATAAGTAACACAGATACCAATCAGACTTGTAAATAAGGCAATCGCCAAAGAGTTTAACAGATACATCCGCACACCTAAATCAAATGCCTGCTTGATATTATCTAATGAAAAACTCATATCACTTGGATAATGCTTCACAAATGATAAAAACGCAAAAGTCAATATAGGTAAAGAAATCATAATCACAACGGCAATACATACGATATATGCAATGCAATCACGTCTTTTGTTTTCCTGAATCACAAAGGCTTTTGTGACAGTAGATGAATTGCCTTTGTTTTCATTTTTCATATCCATAATAAATGCGATAAATGCAGGAATCAGTAAGATGATACCAATGATTGCACCTTTACTGAAATCTAACAGACCAATAACTTCACGATACATATATACAGGTAAAGTCATAGATTTTCCACCAACAACCAAAGGAACGCCATAGTCTGTAAAAATCATTGTAAAGGTCGCAAAGATTACAGAAATCAATGGTCCTTTGATATTAGGCAGCGTGATGGTCATAAATTGTTGACGTTTGGATAATCCCAAGACCGTGGCAACTTCATATGTTGTGTAATCTTCATAAGCAAAGATATCTGTCAACATTAGAAATGCTGCCGGGAATGAATACAGGATACTTCCCAGAATGATTCCATTATATCCATATAAATACATATTCACATGAAATAAATTGGTCAAAATACCATTATCTCCAAATAATAGTACCAATCCCATACCATGAGAAATACTTGGAATCAGCATGGGCAATGTAAATGCCAACGTAAATACAGAACGATAGCGAATCTTGGTACGATTCATAAACCATGCCAGCATGAGCGCTAAAGATACTGATAATATGGTGGCGATACTTGTACATACAAATGAATTTATCAGCATTGGCACAAACTGTGGTGATGCGATAATTTTACTGATATCCGCAACATCAATATTGATGAGCAATGCCACAAGCGGACAAAGCACAGATACAATCAGAAATACCGCAATCAGCAGCTTGGCTCCACGAAATCCTCTATTCTTCATAGACTTTCTTCCCTGTGCATACACAAAGACTTGCCAGCTTGCTGTCTAAATGCGCAATCACAAAATCTTTAATATACTGATTTGCCGGATGTTCATATATATTTCTTGGGGTATCAATCTGTTCGATATTTCCTTCACTCATAACCATAATACGATCAGATAAATAGAATGCTTCTTCTTGTTCATGGGTAATAAAAATCATGGTAGAATTAAATTTCTTCTGAATTTCTTTTAATTCTTTTTTCATAACTTCACGCATACTAACATCTAATGCAGAAATTGGTTCATCTAATAACACGATTTTAGGATTCAATGCCAATGTTCTTGCGATAGCTACACGCTGTTGTTGTCCACCAGATAACTGATTAGGACGCTTATTAATCTGATCATGCATACCAATGGCTTCTAATGTAGATAGTGCAATCTTTCTACTGTCTTTTTTCGTCTGTTCATGTAGTTTTAAAGCATATTCTACATTTTCAAGTACTGTCATATTTGGGAATAATGCATAGTTTTGAAAGATGATTCCCATTCCTCGTTCATCTGGTTTTAAATGTGAAATATCTTCCCCATCCATTAAAATCGTTCCACTTGTCTGTGTTTCAAGTCCAATCAGAATACGCAGCAAGGTTGTTTTTCCACAACCGCTTGGTCCCAGCACACTTAGAAATTCTCCTTCTTTTACATCAAAGGAAATCGTTTTTAATATATCTTTGTTGTCGAATTTTTTATATAGATCTTTTACAATCAATTTTGATTTATTTAATACTTCCACAAGTCCAGCAACCTTTCTTTTTCATTGATATCTTCGATTCCATGCATATCCGCATATGGAATTTCATCAGGATAATTTGGTATCGTAATCTTTTGATTTTTCAATATAATTTCTGGAGAGAAATGTTCTTTATCATATACCAGGAAATCATTGATGATAAAATCAAATACTTTGTTTACATCCTCCTTATCTGCACTATGTTTCATTAAAGCAGTTCCGGTCAGAGAATAAGGAGAACCTTCTGGTGGATAGATAATTTCAAATGGAGAGCCTTCATTGATTTGGTTCACAGCCTGAAATGTCAGTCCCAATCCAATACCGACTTCTCCCTGAATCAATAGTTTAATCGGTCCACTGCCAGATTCTGTGAATTGTTTTACATAATATTCCAGCTGATCAATATAATCCAATGCTTTTTCTTCTCCCATAGTATTCACCAGACTCTTATAGAAGAAGTATCCGGTACCACTAGATTTTGGATCTGGCATAGCGATCAGATTATAATATTCTTGTTTCAATAAATCCTGATACGTATGTGGAATCGGCAGATTATGTTTTTTCATAACATCTGTATTGATGATAAACGCTCCCGCCTGACGTTCCCATGTAACGTATTTATTTCCATGATCTTCCGGACGCAATCCATCTAAATAATCTAACGTGCTTCTGCCTTTGATATCTGCCAGCTGATCTTTGATTTTTTCCATATAGCTGCTTTCTAATCCAACAATGATATCCGCATCACTTTGATCTTTCTCCACAGATATCTTTGCGGCAGATTTTGCTGTTGGCACATACATAACCATGACATGCAAATCCGGAAATTTTTCATTCAATTGCTTCTGTAATTCTTCTCCACGAAACTGTTCCATAGAAGAATATATAATGATGGCATTTCCCTCTGAGCGTATCCCAACAAGTAATGCCATTGCCGCAACTATCAGTCCTATGACGATTTTCTTCATAGACTCACCCTCACAATCTTGTTCACTTGTTTTCCATTATAGCATTACTTGTGAACAAATAAAACCACTAATTTGATTTTTTTACTTACATTTTTGAAATATATATCCAAAATATGAACAAGTTTTATATTTTTGTATAAGAACATGAACACGCGTTATACTAAAAGCGATTAAGAAAAGGAGAAGCATATGAAAAAATATTGTATGATTATATTATGTTGTCTGATGTTATTTCTGACACCCGTTCATGCCCGTATGAAAAAAGATTTGATTTATATCACTAGTAAGGATCTTCCTTATATATACTTGATTGAAAAGGCTAATTCTAACCACCTGAATGTTTTTATTCTTCCTTCCAACCTTTATTTAAATACATTCTTGAAACAAAGTGATGTTGCCTCTGCTCGTAAATTAATAGAAGAAACTTTCCACCTGTCTACCTCAAAATACGTTTCTATTGATATGAATGCGATTGATCAAGACTTTCATATCAAGAAGAAAGATTATAACTTATCCACCATGGATGGCATTACTGCTTATTTTATGGACGCAAAAAAAGAAATCACCATATCTGATATCCTGAATTATCAGCGTTATATCGATAGTGATCTCTCTTTTTCAGATGATTATGAATTTTATAAAATGTTCTCGCATAAAGTAACGATTGATTATATTTATCTTCCTTATATGCAAGTTGATGGTATTAGTATTCCTTTGACCTTAGATATCTAAAGGATGTTTCTTTACATATGACAAAATACTTTCATAATCTTGTAAAACATCAATTTCGCTCCAATAATGACCTGCGATATCCTGAACATAAATATCACGTTCGCAAATCATAGAATATAATGTATTTTCCCACCAAAGCTGGTAATCCCCATCATGTACCAGCTTTTTTAAACGCTCATTCACCACTGGCAGCAGTTCTTTTCTAACCTTTGCTAATCCAACATATTCACTATCTCGCTCATCCTCGTGTAATTCTTTTCCATATGCCTGTAGACATTCATTTTCACATCGAAAGAAATAATCACCGCTTAACTTTCTAGAGCTGTCTGCCAATAAAACCACATCTCTTGTTTCCTGAATGAGTATATCCAGAATATCCTGTTGCCAGAATACATCCGCATTGGCAAGAATGAGATCTTCTCCCTTCAAAAGTTCTTCTCGTGCAAACCATAAAGACGCAATACTGTTTGTGACTTTATAAAACGGATTTTCATAAAAAGTAACTGGATAATCCTTTAAAGCTTCTTTGATGAGATATCCTTTAAATCCAAGACAGATGACAACATCTATATGATTTTTCAACAGTAATTCTACGGTATGTTTGATCAGTGGACCATTTCCAATATTCAGTAAACTCTTTGGTTCATTGGTTTTTGTGGATATTCTGGTGCCCATACCTGCTGCCATTAAGATTGCCTTCATGCAAGTGCCTCCTTTAGATATCGTAGTAAGATATCATAATCTTCTAAACAAAGATTTCCTAAATGCCCGATACGAAGCATTTTATATTTTAATTCTCCACCATTTGGCGTTACATAGATATTTGCCTTATCTTTTAGATATTGATAAACTTCTTCAGCATTATGATCTGGCAATATGATAGGCGTCAAGGTATGACTGAGTGGATATTTAGGAATATTCACAGGAAGTTCTTGGACTTGTTTTCGAAAATACATTGCTTTTTTCTTCGTATCTAATAACACTTGATCCACACCACATATATTTATTTGATGAATCCGTTGAGCCAGTTCCAATAATATGCCAACCGCAGGTGTATTGGGTGTCTGCCCGCGTTTCATATTTTCCACATGTGTTTTGATACTAAGATACATACATGTATCATCTTTGGGTTCTATCATTTTTTCATAAAATGTATCTGTGAATGCAAGCATAGAAATGCCAGGGCCACATGCCAGAGCTTTTTGTGAAGATAGTATGGCACAGTCAATACCATAACGTTCCATATCAAAAGGATCACTTAAGAAGGAAGATATCGCATCTACGATGAAGTATAGTCCATGTTTCTTCGCAAAAGCACTTAAGACATCTATAGGATATAACTGCCCTGTACTGGTTTCATGTATATTCACAAGCAAGGCATCATATTGTGTACCATCTATGTTTTTCAACATATCTTCAGAAAACGCCTGAGGAAATGGTACTTTGATTTCATCATATGGAATATGATAACACGCACAAAGCTTCACAAAGCGATCCCCAAAGGAGCCTCCATTGATGATCAATACTTTATGATGTGATTGAAAGCAGCATGCCACTACACTTTCCATTGCGGCACTACCACTGCCTGTCAAAAAGACAACCTTTCCCTGTTTCAGATGCAAAAGCATTTTTAACTCTTTTTCCATTAGTAACATCATATTTGAAAATTCTTGATCTCTAAAATATGGCAATTGTTTTGATGCAATATCTAAGGTTTCATCAAACATTTGAACTGGTCCAACCGTAAAAAGTTTCATAATAATCTCCTTTTTGTTCATTTTTAGTCATTATATACCCACCTTTGACACAATTCAACTATTGTTTTTATAATTTAATGTTCATTATTATAAAATTAAAAATAATTTTTGAACGATATATACACACATCAAAAAACTTTTTGCAAAAAAAATAAAAAAAATTTAAAAAATAGCTTGCATTTTTTTCAAAATGTAATATAATATCAGAGCAACAAGTTAGTGAGGACACTTGCTGGTGATGTTGGAATTAGTACTCTATATGGTTCCGTAGCCAAGTGGTAAGGCAATAGACTGCAACTCTGTGATCATCGGTTCAAGTCCGATCGGACCCTCCAAAAAATGTGGGGTCGTGGCGAAATAGGCAGACGCAACGGACTTAAAATCCGTTGGGAGTTAATCCCGTGTGGGTTCAAGTCCCACCGTCCCCACCATTTAAAAATTAAGCCTTTATTTAAAGGCTTTACCTAAAAATAGTTGATTGCGTTTCCACGTGTTGCCTGAAATATGTGAATATTATGTGACAACATGCAATAAATAAAGGCTTTTTTGCATGTCAATACCTCTTGAAAAATTAACTGTTCGTAGACCGTCAACTTGTCCTGCGGTTCCCAAAAGTAATTATAAAAGGTATATAATATAGGTACAAC
>OGXN01001146.1_pt1 | contig 27375 bp, 56 predicted proteins | sample 1576281 | NCBI WGS metagenome assembly OGXN01 (sample SAMEA3541494, study PRJEB24748) | human gut metagenome | biome: human gut; feature: human-associated habitat; material: faeces | place: China | collected 2012
TGCTTATCATTTGTGGATTATCATTTATAATGGCCCGAATATGTTATAAAGAGTTAGGGCATTAATTACAATAAAAAATCCTTTGAAATGTAGTTATTTTTACTGTGAGTGTTCGGTCTGTGAAGATAGTACACTTTTTTATTAAGAGAAGTGGCGGAATGGCAGACGCACGAAGAGTACTGGAACTTTACCCAGCCGGAAGGGTTACTCAAATCAGAAAGTTCGTCCCGGTTCGAGTCCGGGCTTCTCCACGAATTATTAATTTAAAATTAAATCTTATGGCAAAGAAAACAATTAGAGAGGTTATTCAATCCGTTAAACCAGGAAAAATAAAGTCTTTATCTCTGAATGGAATTGAAGTAGATGGCTTTCGGGCAGAAGCTACAAGGCTTAGTAATAGAGCAAGAGAAGAAGGTATTGTCATTCCAAATGATAAACCTCTCTATACAATCTCGGTAAATAAAAGAGTAGGATGCTTATTTATTATTAATAATAGGAAATAAGCTATTGACTCACACGATTATGGAAAGATTATTTTTAACTCTATCGGATAGGGAAGATGAAGTTGCTCAAATGATTGGGGCTGGGTTAGAAGCTAAAGAAGTTGCAAATATTTGCTTTAGGTCTGTTGCTACAATTAGAAACCAAATGCAAAGCATATATGCAAAGCTAAAGGTAAGAAATAGAAGCGAATTGTCTGTTAAAATGATGGAGGCAAAGTTTAATGTCAAACTAACAATGGATTTTGCTCCAATCACTAGAACGGTGGTTGCTTGCTGTTTGCTATGTGTATTCTCTTTTTCATCTTATCACGAACAAAGTATTATGAGAAGATCGCGTAGGGTTAGGATTGAAAATGTAATAAGATACAGGCGATATGATGGTTACACTTGATTTGTTTGAATTAAAAGATATTTGTATGCAGATGGCTGAGCTTGGAGCTGCCGCAAATGAGAAAAAACGTTCTCCTATCTCAGATGAGATAAAAAGAAGAGAAGCGCACCGCTGGTTAAAATCACTTGGATATGAGCCTGGTTTGCTTGATAAAATGGAAAGTAATGGTTTAGTTCACAAAAAACGAAAAGGCGCTTCAAAAAACTCTCCTGTAATGTATTCTAAGTTTGAAATCCAATCAGCTATCAATGCACTTAGAATGAGTGAATTTATAAATAAATAACCCTTTAAATTTTACGATTATGAGTAAAGAATTAGCATTGAAAGAGCAAGAGTCTTCATTTGAGATTCAGACAGCAGATTTAAGTACAAGTGATCTTCCCTCTTTAGAGGATGCTCAGGAATTACCTGTTGATCTTTGCGGCAACTACTGGACACCGGAACATGCCGGTGAGTTTAAGAAAATGTTTTTCGTAGAAATTAAGCCTCAAAAGGTCTTAAGTGCTACTGGAACTGGTGAACTGATTGATTTGGATTGTGCTACCTTTCTTGAACAAACAGAAGATGGAACAATTCAAACAGTAACAAATGGTTCACGTCGTTTAGTTGGCATTTTAGAGCAATATGTTAGCAATGGAATAATCAGAAATGGCACTCCATTAAAGATTACTTATATGGGTAAACGTAAAAACAAAACAAACAATTTTACATCAGATTCATGGAGTGTCAAACCATTAAGAATGGCGATTTAGTGGAAGTATGGAAACCTGTTGTTGGTGCTGAAGATAAATATATGGTTTCTAATCTGGGTAATGTTAAATCGCTTATGCGTAAAGTTATTTCTGACGGACACTTAAAGACTGTACCTGAGAAAATGCTATCCTTGTGTAAGGGAACTAATTATTTGACTGTTAGATTGAGAAGTTTTAGAGGAAGGTGTGAATTAGTGCATCGATTAGTGGCTGAAGCATTTATCCCAAATCCTCAAAACAAACCTCAAGTCAATCATATAGATGGGAATAAATTAAATAATAAAGTCAATAATTTAGAATGGGTGACATTCTCGGAAAATAATAAACATGCTTTTAGAACAGGATTAAAATCCACACTAGGAGAAAAACATACTCGCCATAAATTGACTAGTCAACAAGTTATTGAAATAAGAAATAAAAGAGGATTATATTCTCAAGTGGAATTAGCTGAGAAATATAATGTTTCCAGAGCGAATATTTCAGCTATACAAACAAGGCGATCATGGTATTGTATTAATGAAAATGGAAAATCTTAATTTAAACAGTATGGCAGAAGGGGAAGAACTTAACCCTTCTGCCTATAATCCGGATGACTACCCAACAAAAGAAACAGTTTTGGATTTTATAGCCTTAAATAGTCATAAGAAGCCTATAAACATAGATTTGAAATCCTTGAGTGTAAATGGGACAGTCAAACGTGATTCAATGGAAACTTATCTTGAAAGTAAGCACATTTCTTCCTCTAATTTGAAAAATGCTCTCAAAACCCCTCGCTCGTTCTACTATGACTGGGAGCGAGTTTTTGAAGAAAAGCAAAAACCTTGTTTTCAATTAGGCACATTTGCCCACATGGCTTTTCTGGAACCTCGTTTGTTTGAACTTGTAAAGGTGGAGCCGGTATGTAATCAAGCATCAAAGGACGGTGTGCTTCAGATGATCGATTTCTATGAAGGACTTCTTGAAAACGAGAAAGATTATGCAAAGAATGCTGAGAGTGAATCACCTTCTGAAAAGTGGAATTTCAATGCACTTAAAGAGTACCGGGACGATTTGAAACAAAAGCTTATTGATCTAGGCTATTCTTTCATCAGTGAAGAAATGAATATGATTATCACTGCCTTGAAAAGAAACTATTATTGGTACGGTGGTGGTATTATCCCTCAGATTCTCAAAGGCGCTTATTCAGAAGTATCTTTCTATGGAAGAGACGAGGAAACCGGACTTGATGTTAGGGTAAGACCTGATTATTTCAATGTAGAAGAAAACATCGGTGTAAATGCCGTTATTTCTTTCAAGACCACACGAGCCGATGACCTCGGCAAGTTCTATTATGATTGCGCCAAACTCAAATATGAGTTGTCAGAAGGTATGTACCAAGAAGTAATGAGTGGCATTACAGGGCGAAACTTCAATGTAACCATAATGATTATGTTGCAGACAGTCGAGCCTTATGATGTGGCCGTCCTTTTTTGGTCGCCTGATGATCTGGCGAATGGGAAATACAAATATCACTATGCACTTTCCATTGTCAAAGACTGCTTCGATAAGAAGTGGTTTCCCGGCTATGATGCTAAAGCGGAAGATGGTGCTCGTGGTATAATTGACATGCAGCTTCCTGATTGGAGTAAGAAACTTCTTCATCCGGTGGCTATAGATGATTTTGAATAATATGAATCTAACAGGAAACATCATTTACTAAAGATGGATATGGCTGGTATAGCCACTATTCGCGGAATAAAATGTGTTGTAATCCCTATTCAAGAGAACGATTTATATGTAAAGGTAGGGACAGACTTGAAAGCTGAAGGGGTTTATCTGGGAATTAATGTTTATGAGCGTAAAGAAGTCAGTCGGTATGGACAAACGCATACAATACGACAAAGCTTCTCTAAGGATTATCGAGAACGTGAAACCAAGGAAGTGTTGGATGCTAAACCATTCATTGGGAACATGAAACCTTTTAGGGAAAACAATTTGGATACTGTCAACGCACCAACTACTACCACACAAGATGATGATTTACCCTTCTGAAAATTAATAAAAAACAAAGAACAATGATTGATTTAAAAGACTATGTACCGGAGGAACTTAAATTTAAGCTCCCTGCCACCGTGAAATTTCCCGAAGTGATTTTTTTCTGATTGTGTCTCTATGGATGATGTAAAGAAGAAGCTTGCTGAGAGTTTCGTTACCATTCAAGAGAAAGACGTAATCGCTAACCGGGTGATGGACGATTATGAAATCTCAACTATCCGTGCGAATTATGGTGAGATTGCCGAGGAACAGATTCCGGAACTTGAAGCACAGTTCGAATCTTTGAAAGCCAAGTTTAATACAGAGAAGAAAGACTTTGAGGCAAAGATTTCTGCCTTACATACCCAGTTCAAAGACCTTGTGAACTTGGCAAAGAAAGGCATTAAGGATTATCCTTTAAAGATGATTGATACCTTTCGTATTCCTGTGATGGGGCATTACCTGTATTATTCATGGGTAAATGATGCATTTCGGCTGGCATTGGTCCAAGAAATACCAAAGCATGAATACAACGACTTGTTTAATTCGGGAGAAATGAATCAGGAAGCCTTTAAAGCACTTGGTTATGATTTACCTGATATAGATGTGAAGGATACGAGAAAGAACCTTCGCAAATTTGGCAAGGATGAGAATGTTGTTGAAGTCTGGGAAGAAGACGGTCAGGATGTTTGGTTAGAACATTGGATCGAGGACTTTTTAGATGAAGATAGCGGAGAGGTAGTTCCTGTACAACGCCATGAATGGCATAGAGTAGCAATTGAAGAAAGCCCATGGAGGAAAGAAGATGAACAGACTGAAGCACAAGAAGGGGAGGCCGACGAAATACCGGCAGAGCCTGAGGAATAATCCGTATTGGGAAGAGGTAAAGCGTAAGGTTAGAATTCGTGATGGGCATAAATGTCAGGTGTGTGGTAAGACATACAATTTGGAGGTTCATCACAAAGTCTATGACATTGCAGGATATTCTATTGTTGGTCACGAATTAGAATTCTTGTATTGTCTTGAAACGCTGTGTGAAGATTGCCATAGAATGAAACATGGTAGATAAATTATCCCGGTGTCCATTGGTTTGGTATCCGGGAACTTTCTTTAAAATCTATTTTTATGAAGCAGATAAGCAGAAAGCAGGCACAGCGGAATAGGCAGGTTGCTGAAATAAAGAAAACCCTATCTCCATATTGTGCAATTTGTGGCAGGCTGATGTCTGACGCTGCCCATTTAGTGCCAAAATCGGAATACCCTGAGCACTACACTAATCCTCTCAATATTGTTGGATTGTGCCGGGAATGCCACAATAAGTATGACAATAATTTAGCCTTCAGACAAAAGCAAAAGCGGCTTATAGAGCGTGTGAAGTCTTTTGATGAATGTGCAGCAAATAGATATTTCCGTTTATGAATAGCTATCAACTAATATCCAAACTTCGTAAGGTTCGGGCTGATACATACCTCACGGCAATAGATCAGGCCCTTTACTATGAGTTAATATCTATTTGCAATGAAAAGGGGTGGAAGGAAGTATTTGAGGCTCGTAGCTCTGTTTTATGTACATCATTGAATATATGGGATAAAACATTGCGAAAATCACGCAAAGCGCTTGCTGACACAGGGCTAATATCTTTCGAATCATGCCGGGATAAAAGGGTAGGGTGTTACTACTCTTTTCTATCAGTTCTGAGTAACGATATGAAAACATCAGTAATATCATCGGTAAATGGTACTGATGAAAATACCGAAGAAAATACCGAAGATGTCCAGATAGAGAAAGCTCAATCATCAGTAAATGACATGGTAATTTCTTCGGTACTACGTACTGATGAAAATACCGATGATAAAAGTACTACTCCGGTAATATCATCGGTAAATGGTACTGATGAAATGCAAATTCCACCTATTATAGATATTAAAACTATAAACGAAGAGAGTCTCGCGCGTACGCACGAGAGCCCCCCACCCGAAAAGCCAAAGAAGTCCCGGAAAAAAGATGGAGATAAAAAGCCTTTAGTTTATCCTTTTTCTTCGATAGCTTTCATGTCTGCTTGGGAAACTTTACGAAATACTCCGAAGTGGAAAAATAAGCTCAACTATGCGTTGCAGCTTTCGCTTAATAAACTTTCTAATTTCGAAGAAGAGTTTGCCATTAGGCAAATTGAGAGGGCAATCGAATCCGGTTGGACTGGTGTAGTATTTACGGGAACTGAACGTGATTATCAAGAATGGTTAAACATCAAGTATGGAAAAACAGGAATCCAAGGACAAAACAATCGGAATGCTGATAAGGCAGCAAAGGCAAGAATGCTCCTTGACGAGTATGCAGCCATCGAACAGGGAAGTTCTGCTATCGACCATCAAACAGAGATACCCGACCTTTAAGGCTTTTTCCTCTGCCTATTCCACTTCGCTTCAAACGATTATTCTTTCGGATATGGAAAAGGCTTACAGTGAGAAATCTCCTACAATGTCTGATCTTGAGCGAATGTATGGCTGCGATTCTTCCTCATTGTGGGTGAAGACTCAACTATTGACTATTGATTTCGCTTCTTCTACGAAAGAAAGTGCTGATATAGACGCTCTGAGTGAATTTTCCCGATTATTTGTTGGTCAGTATCACTACATTAAGTTGACAGAGTTTCTTTTATTTATCGCCCGCTTCAAACTTGGAAAATACGGTAAGTTTTACGGGTATTTCGATACGATAACTGTCGGTGAAGCATTTAGGAAGTTTCTCCGTGAGCGGAGCGAAGAAATGGACATCATCATTAGAGGACGTAACTTTCGGGAAATGGAAGAACGCCGGACCGTAGTAGAAAGGTGTCATGTACCAGCTGATTATATTCAAGCTGAAATTAATCGTTATCCAAAGAAATAAATAGTTCTAAAAATAAAGAAAGGAGCTAATATGACAGACAGAGAATTGGCATTCATGCAGGACTTGGAAAGTCTACTTAAAAAACATTGTGTTGAAATTTATGCGACAGAAATTAACTGTTCGGGCGACGACAGTTTGTCTATCAATATATTTGGTGACAGCATAGATATTGATCTCTATGGGACATTGTCCTACAAGGATATTGCCAATATAATTAACGATAATACTAAATGAATAAAGTAATATGAAACTAACAGTATGTACTTTTGACCGATTTTATAATGGTCAAGAAATTCAGAAAATGTTAGGGGAAATCCCAACAACAGCAAAGAATATCGGCTATAACTGTGCTTTAAATGGTATGGATTGGGGTACAGCGAAATCGGAACATCCTTGTGAATGGGATGAATATGCTGACTACTTCTTGCAGGCTGAAAAGCAGATAAAAGAAGGTCTTTTGTTCTTTAAAGTAGATGGTTTAGCGGTAAAAGTAATAAAAGATGGCAATTCCTTTTGTTGTGTTGGAGAAGGGTTTGTAAATCTACAAGAGAGCGATAACTATGCTTTTGGAGATACATTTGACGAAGCCATAGAAAACTACAAGAAGAAAACAATAGCCTGAAAAGGTTCAAAACACTATAAAAAATGAATGAATATATAAAGAGAATCGCAGTGATGTCGTACAATACAGGGGATATAGATATTATCACTCTTGATGAAGGTCTAAAATATGATGATGTGGAAGAGTTTCTTTACAATGATTGCAACTATAACCAGGATGAGATATATTGGATGACGTTTGATAAGGGAAGTGTAAACTTCTTGACGAACGCAGACTTTGAACAGTAAATACCGTTATGGCGATTGGTGGAAGTATCTTTATTGTGACTTTAGCAACCATACAAGAGTGGAAATATGAAGACATTGGTGTTTGATGTGATGCTTGACGGACGGTTCATTCACACATTTAAGTATAAGTATTGTCCGTTATTCCCAATTGACGCAGAGGAATTGGAGAAGTTTGTCACTGACAGGCTTCCAACATTGAAGGGTAAAGAATTTAAAATTGTATTTTAATATGGAGAAAACAATAGAAGAGGCGGCTCGAATTGAACGAGAGAAAGTCATACTAAAACTTCATGATGCCTATAAGATTCACAAAGACCCGATTCACTACATAACAAGTAGTATGGCAATTGGACTGTATGCTGTTCCCTTGTTCAAGAAAGGTGCTGAATGGCAGAAAGAACAAGCTATTGAAATCCTTTCTTCCGTTTTAGAGAATTGGGTACATGGTGGTGATGCAGACTGTATCATTGCTGAATTTGAAGAGAAATTAAACAACGAAATAAAGTAATGAAGAAGATAATTATAGTCTGCGCACTTCTCGCTCTGATAGCGGGATGTGCTTCACCGAGAAAATGTGTTGATAATCATCCGACAAAGAAAGCGCATCAGCCGGATGTGCTGCCGGATAATAAAGAGAACCGCTTTACGAAGCAATTTCAGCAAGCGGATTCAATGTTTAATGAAAAATGCAAAGGATATGGGATGTGATTGTTGCCACAAGTCTAATTACGGACAAGAAAAATGCTCTGCTAATAGAGCTTATAGAGAAAGTTTCTGCGGTGTATTGCTTGATAGCGAGCGGGATAAATGGGAAGAAATGTCTCCTCATCGAAAAAAGGCTATCGCCAAGCGTAGAAAGAAGAATAAAAACAAGAAAACTCACAGGGGATAACCCTCAAATATACTGAAAGGAGCTAATATGACGGACAGAGAATTGGCATTCATGCAGGACTTGGAAAGTCTACTTAAAAAACATTGTGTTGAAATTTATGCGACAGAAATTAACTGTTCGGGCGACAACAGTTTGTCTATCAACATATTCGGTGACAGCATAGATATTGACCTCTATGGAACATTATCCTACAAGGATATTGCCAATATAATTAACGATAATACTAAATGAATAATTAGATATGAGTGGAAAAGATGTATTAAGACTATTGCTTATCAGCTACGGTTTTTGCCGTAACATTAAGATAAGCACTTATATGGGTGATGGAGGATGGATTGGTTACGAAGTATCTGCCAATAATGATGATGGGATTGAATACTACGCAGTAGATTGTGAAGGTTTACTTTTTCATATATACGAGATACAGAAATTCATGAAAGATGAAAATATTACTCCTCGTATAATGACAGGTAACTTTAGCAACAAACATCTTCTTTCAGATGAGCATTTGAATAATATATTGTCTATTCCTTCTAATAAAGATTACTGTAAAACGAATCCTTATAATAAGGGGTAAAACTTCATAGTAATACAATTAAAATAAAGAAATGATGAAGGAAATAGATGTAGCCAATGATGGAAAAGAGTTTTGTCAAAAGAAGAGTGTGAAATAAAAGAATAAATTATAGAAATGGAAGCCATTGTAATAACACACGCATCCCAGCAACCTTATATCGGTATTTGCCGACATTTTGGTGGTATCTCTATCAATGGTATACAATTCCGGTATATTCCATCCCGGGACATACTGATACGCCATGATTGGGTAAAATGCTACAACTCAATGCCCTTCGAGGCTTTCATTAAAGCTGTAGAAACAGGAGTAAAACCGGAACCGGCAAAGAGGAGAAAAAAGAATAAAGATGAGCTACCAAGTTTATTTTAATATAGAAAAAAATGAAAAATATCGAATTATTCAATGACCATTTCCAAAACTACAAAGTTTATGGAATACCAAAGGCTCAACTGATCATAGCTGATGTTCCCTATAATCTCGGAAACAATGCTTATGCATCCAACCCCTCATGGTATGTAGACGGAGATAACAAAAACGGAGAGAGTGATAAAGCCGGAAAAGAGTTTTTTGATACTGACAAGGATTTCCGCCCAGCCGAGTTTATGCACTTTTGTAGTCAAATGCTTGTAAAAGAACCAAAGGATAAAGGCAAAGCTCCCTGTATGATTATCTTCTGTGAATTCGAAGACCAGTTCAGGTATATCGAACTTGGGAAAAGATATGGGTTAAACAATTATATTAATCTCGTATTCAGGAAGGACTTTTCAGCTCAAGTATTGAAAGCTAATATGAAGGTCGTCGGTAATTGTGAGTATGGTTTATTGCTCTATCGTGAAAAGCTTCCTAAATTCAACAATGACGGAAGAATGATTTTCAATTGTTTTGATTGGGTGAGAGATAGCGATACTCCGAAAGTACATCCAACACAGAAGCCTGTCCCTCTTCTTCGCAGATTGATAGAGATATTCACCGATAAAGGTGATGTGGTTATAGACCCATGTGCCGGAAGCGGTTCTACCTTATTGGCTGCCGCCCAACTTGGACGTAAGGCTTATGGATTTGAGATAAAGAAGAAATTTTATGCTGATGCAAATAATCTTGTTTTATCTCGTATTCAGCAAAGTTTATTTTAGTCAAAACTATAAAGAAAGGAGTACACTATGGAATATGAAGATGTAGAAGAACCTTGTTGTGGAAATTGTGCTAAATTGACAGAATGCTTTGGGGTAGATGTTGATATTGAAGATCCTTATGAAAATCTACTCGATTACTGCCTCGCATATCAAGAAATAAAAAACGAAGATAATATTTAGAAATGAATATGAAAACAAAAAAACTAAAATAAATTAGAATTATGACAGCAAAAGAACAGCAATTGTTTAGTGAACTCCGGCAGACCATTAGAAGCTTACAGGAAAGTAATAATCGCTTTGCGAATTCACTTGTAGAAAGGGTGGAAAAAGTAGAAGTCACTCTTTCAAAAAAGAACGAACCAATTTATTTGGAAAATGATATTGTCCAATCTGCAAAGCAGGCAATAAGTAAGGCCATTTCAGATTCATTTGGTAGATATGATTCTCCACTTGCCAAATTGTGTGCCAGTGTTATAGTGAAACATGAGGAAGAGCTAAAACAGATTGTAGAATCTTCTATAATGCACACTTTCAAGGAACAAAGCTTTGTGGATTATCTTAATGAAGAACTCTCACATAAAGCAGCAAGAATCCTTGTTGATTCCTCCAAAGGTATTTGCGATAGTGTGATTGATGAATTGAAAAAAGATAACGTGTTCAGAGCAAAGCTTACAGTTGCTATCTCTGCACTTATTGAGAATCAAAGAAAATAAAGTCAAACCACAAAACAAAGAAAACATGAATATTGATACAGAGTTTAATGTAGGTGATAGTGTATGCTATCTAAGTGGAGACAATATTTATCATTCCACTATCAGCAAAATATCAATTGAAATATCGCATGAGGATAGAGGCTTTTTGATGGTTTATAAGCTTTCTGACGGATTAAGTGTCCCCAGAAACAATTATCCACAATGGGATAAAAGACTTTTTAGAGATAAGGATAGTTTAATAAAGTATTTATCAGAATTATGAAACAGACATTAGAAGAAGCGGCTATAGAAGCTGTAGAAAATCACTATGGAATGGATTACGATGGGAAAATACATGAAATGTATATTCTTAGGGAGGCATTCGAAGCCGGTGCTGAATGGCAAAAGAAACAATCCCCGTGGATAAGCGTAGAAGAACAATTATCGCCATGTTCGTATGAAGATTTATTCCTGTTAGGTATTGATTCTCGTGGTGTTAAAAATATACCGGATGTGGGATATATGCACTTCTCAAAGGATGGAAAACCTCGAAAAGACTTGTTTGTATGTGGCGAACTCGTAGAAGTAACCCATTGGATGAAAGTACCAGAAGTTTAACCAATAATAATACCAGATATTAACGAATAAAAAACAGATATGGAACAGACATTAGAAGAAGAAGCAATAAAATTTGCAAATAAATGCCGTACTGCAAATATTAGAGGAGGGCTTGACTACCCCTATGATTATCTTGATATGAGAAATGCGTTTGAAGCAGGTGCAGAATGGCAGGCAAAGCAATCTCCGTGGACGTTGGTAAAAGACAAATTGCCTGATGAGAGTGAACTTGTACTTTGCCGAATGGTATCCAATGAAGCCATTGTTAGTGGATTCATATTTATCTCTCCTGATGGATTGCCATGTGTCGCAACCCTACCTAGCTTTGAATTTGAAGACTATGGTGGGTATGTGTGTGATATGTGGATGCCAATACCAAAGTTTAACGAATAATGAGAAATGATGAAGAAAACAGCTATCGCAATATTTGTTATTGCATTTATTGGATGTATTTGGTTTGTAACCTTTTCCAATCAACAAACTTTAAAAGTGAGAGTGAATAAAGTCGATAAAATCGAAAAAGTATCCGGTAGCAAAGAGAGTATTAGCACTCAAATATACTATTTGCTATACACTGATAAAGGAACATTCCGCATCAACATTGATGGCATTTTAGCACATCCTGAACTTGCCGGAAAGTTGGAGAAAGATTCTGTATATGAAATCTCTGTTTGTGGCGTGGATGTACCTTTTTGGGGAGTGTATAGGAATGTGATAGATGTTAAATGAGTATCAATGAGTGAAACTGAATTAAAATCAAGTACGAGTATGTCTCCAATTATACGTGATGCTTATATGCTTCGTAAACTTTTAGAGAAATCGACGGGTATAAAAGTTTATAAAGCTGAAGTTGGATCATACAGTTCTTTTAATCTTTACAGAGGTATAGTACAGGAATATAAAGATGAAACAAACTCACACATCACAGTAGTACAAGGAAGTTGGCATATAAAAAATGGAGGTGAATATAAGATTTCACTTTATACACCTACCATTGTTGTTGCGCATAGAAAAATGATTAATAGACAATTGGTGCATGCAATTGTACGCGATATTGTAGATGCGTTAAATTCAGAATTTGGTCAAGGTAACTGGAATACATGTAATGAAGAAAATAGTTGTTGGTTTCCTCTTTCTCGGTGCTCATTCTATTTGCAAATTCCAAATTTTGAAGAATATGAATAAGTAATTGTATAACAATAGAGAAAAAAATCAAATGAAGACATTTTATAGGACAGCAAATAGGAATATTGTCCATCCTGAATTTGGGATAATACTAAAAGATGGAGACAGAGTGTTAACATCAGAAGCAAGAACAAATGACGAAGGAAAAGTTGTAGTCACTGTATTTAGCAAATATTGGTTTGATGTTCCCATCTCTGTTTTTAGAGAAGAACGCACAAAGGTATTTACTAACTCTTAATAATCAAATATGAATTTTAAGGCAGAAACTATAATAGAGTGCAATGCTTGTCATGTAAGTGATGGAGAGTTGTACGAAGGTTGGCGAGTTGGCTGCGATGATTTAGTTTTTAGATCGGGGGCAGAAGAAGCATTGAAAGTTAAAGAGGAAGAAATGAGAAAGAAGGCACTTCAATCCTACTGCCTTGATTCATGCTTAGTACATGATGTAAATAATAGAGAGGAAATTCTATCATGCTGCAATGAAGAATGTCCTATTGTAGCTAGGTTTATTAACAATTTGGAGTAAAACCAATAAAAAAATGAATTAAAATGGATATAAAGAACGTAGGACAGCTTAGGAAAGTTATTGAAAATCTTTCTGATGATTACACAATAGAAATGCGTGTTAGGCGAACACTATCTGACGAGGAATTGAGAGGATGCTTATATCCCTATCCTTATGATACAGAGTACTTGACATTAGAATTTGATGGTATAGGCGTGTCAGACAAAGTGCTATGTCTGGGCGTAACATCTAAACAACAAGAATAAAAACTAACAAGAAAGGAATAGATTCAATGAAACAGATAGAAATAGAAGTAGATTGGAATGATGGTGACTATGAAACGATTCGCAAAAAACTGAGCGATGATAAGTTAGATTATTTCAGACCATTGTTTCAGGCAATATCCAAGAAGGGTAAAAGACATAATTGGGTACAGGAAGAACGTGAGGGTTATCTTGGGTCTTTGATAGATATGTATCCTGATATTCCCGAAGAAGTTCTAAATGAATTTGATGAAATATTGAACTTATGTTCTGGTGATTGTCGTGGATGGATACACACAATCTGTAGCATTCAGATTATTGAAATAAACGTTGTTGAAAATTTGGTATAATAATGACAATAGATAAATGAATAATCGACAAGTATGCAGTGAATGTAAGTTGTTTGCCTATGAAGATTCATTCGGCAATGGATGGTGCGAATTCCATCAAAAGGAGGCTTTCTGTGAGAATGTAGCCTGTGAAGATGGAATAGAGATTATAGAGGGAAGTTCTTCCCTTGATATGGATATCAATAGTAACCTTTAAAACGATATAATCGCAGCATTGCAAGTCTTTTCCTCGGTCCCGACCGTACAAGTACGTAAGGACTATATTAACCACTTCCGGCAGGCGAAGCCGATAGAAGGAATCTACTTCACCGGTTTCATGCGCGAAGTACTTGAAAAGCGATCCAGACGCAAGTCTGCAAACTATGCAGTAGTCTATGATGCCATTATGAAGCATATCGACCAATTTTCCAAGTTGTACGATTGCGACATTTTCACCAATTCGATTACTGAGGAATTTCTGGATGATTTCATAATTTACTTGGAGAACCAGAATTTAAGACATAATACAATTGTTGGGTATATCTTAAAGATACAGTCTATGGTACGAAAAGCAAGTCAATACAATTATGCAGTCGATTCAACCTATGATGAGATTGATATGCGCCTAGAAGAGACGAATGCGGTGTTTCTTTCGATGAATGAGATCACAAGAATTTATTATTATAAGTTTGAGAAGCAGGACAAAAGAAAGGCAAAAGAACGCATAAGAGACTTATTTGTAGTTGGATGTCTTACGGCCTTAAGATACTCTGATTATTCATCCCTTACCAAAGATAATCTTCAGGATGGTTATATTATCAAACGGACGAAGAAAACCAATGTAGACGTAAAGGTGCCGGCTCATGACTATGTGAAAGAAATTTTCGCGAAATACAACGGTAGCATTCCTTGTGGCTTGTGCATTCAGTATTTCAATAAGTACCTGAAAGTAATAATGCGGGAGATAGGGCTGAATGATAAAATTACTTACTCATTTACCAAAGGAGGGAAATTACAAACCGTAACCCGTGAGAAATGGGAGTTGATATCAAGCCATACAGCCAGAAGAAGTGCTGCAACTAATATGTACCTCACCGGCCGGATGAAGACATTTGAAATAATGAAGCTCACCGGGCATAGGTCCGAACAGAACTTCTTCCGATATATACGGTTGACAAGTGAAGATACTGCCCGATCTATTTCGGGAGATATGTTTTTTAGAAAGTAAAAATTTATATTATGGAAATAAAAATAGATCAGAACTTATATGCTGATTCATTAAAAGCGGCATTGAAAGTAGATTTTCTTAAAAGTAGTAAGGAATTAAAATTATATGCAGCCTCTATCTATAACGCTTCGATGTGGGCTAGGGGAGTTGATCGCAAAAATAGATATATTCGAAGTAAGCGGCAGGCTGTAAAATAAGAAAGGAGAACCGAGCACACGACCACTCAGCCCTCCCTCACACGATTATAGTACAAATATACTATTTACTTTTTAAATAATCGTGTTATGGTGAAGGAATTTTCAATAATATCAGAGTTAAGAGAAATTCGCAAAAAAAAATCTTGGTTATCAGAAAGAGAGCATGAGCTTGCTGTGCCTATATTAACTGATATAGAGCTTATCCCGGTTATATATGGATGGTTTAGTGACATCTTGTCTAATATGGATTTCCCCCCATGTCTTGATAGTGTTCTTCAGCGTAAGAAGTTTCTCTATATTATTCTTTTTCTGTTTGCTCCAAGTACTTTGGCGGGAGGTAGAATGCCAAATGGAATAAGAAAATCCTTAGAGGATTTGTTCAGCCATGTAAGGCCATGCACAATATCTAACAATGTCGCTGATACCGTTTTTTTTTATCAGCAATATAAAGATTTTAGGGCGGATATAGATAATATTTATATCCAAATTATGGATCGTTTAAAAGCCAAAGGACTAATCAAATAATTAATTCAGCGTTGCGGAAAGAGGGGAAAGAATTTATTTCTCAACCCTCTTTTCTTATTAATAACAAACCTTCTCCCTATTGTTTGATATTGGTCGCTTGCTAATTTATGTATTATTATTTTATGAAATATCTTTGAAAACAATAACAAATCAGAGAATCTATTTTATAAATGGCGGCACCTAAAGGAAATCAATTTTGGAAATTAAGAAGTAAACATGGGAGAGATAAATTGTTTGCTACTCCCGATTTACTTTGGGATGCTGCATGCGAGTATTTCCAATGGTGTGATGAAAACCCTTGGTGTGTTATCAAAAATAAGACAAAGGGTAAGACAAAAGAAAAAGAGGAAACGCCAACCCAGCGACCTTATACGCTAACCGGTTTCTTGTCTTATTGTGGAGCGAATGAAGCATATTGGAGACAATTTAAGCAAGCAGAACATGAAGAATTTTCTACGGTCGTATCGCGTATAGAGAATATAGTCGAAACCCAACAGTTGGAGGGTGCTATTGTTGGGGCATTTAATCCCAATATTATAGCCCGCAAGTTAGGTCTCGCAGAGAAGCAGGATAGCACTATAAAATTAAAAGGGAGCATTCCTGTTATTGAATTTTTAAAGAATGGAGGGGTAAACAAATGATCCTTTTTGGAATAGTATCTCAGCCTCCTTATGCTCCCCTGTATGAGAATACAGATAAGTTTATTACACTTGTGACGGGTGGGAGGGGAAGCGGTAAGTCTTACAATGTTTCTGTGTTTTTGGAAAGGCTTTCATTTGAGAGAGGACACAAGATTTTGTTTTCTCGATATACAATGTCTTCCGCAGCTATGTCTATTATTCCCGAATTTCAAGAAAAAATAGAATCAGATTTCGCAAGTGAGTTTTTTGACATTACTAAAACAGATATAATAAATACCTACTCAGATAGCTCTATTTTGTTTAGGGGTATAAAAACTTCATCTGGGAACCAAACAGCTAAATTAAAATCTATACAAGGACTTACCACTTTTGTTTGCGATGAAGCAGAGGAATGGACTAGCGAGGAAGATTTTGATAAAATAGTGCTTTCTATTCGTCAAAAAGGCATTCAGAACCGGATCATTATAATAATGAATCCTTGCGACTCCAATCACTTCATCTATAAAAAGTACATTGAGAATACTCATAAACTGGTAGACATTGATGGTGTGCAGGTACAGATTTCCACTCATCCGAATGTGCTTCATATCCATACGACCTATCTGGATAACTTGGAGAATCTTTCTCCGGAGTTCTTAAAGGAGGTTGAGTACATGAAGGTGAGCAATCCAGAAAAGTACGCCCATGTGGTTATCGGTCGATGGGCGGATGTTGCAGAAGGTGCAGTGTTTAAAAAGTTTGGAATAGTAGATGAGTTTCCTTCATGGGCTAAAAAGGTTGCTAATGGCATTGATTTTGGTTTTACTCATGACCCCTCAGCTATTATTCGTTGTGGAATTGTAGACAATGACTTATACCTGGATGAGATATGCTATAAAACGGGTATGCTTTCTTCTGATTTAATAAAAGAGTTGAGAAAGTATGATTTATTCGTGTATGCTGAAAGTGCCGATCCTCGTTTGATTCAGGAAATAGCCAATGGAGGTATTATAATATATCCTGTACAAAAAGGACCGGGGTCCATTATTGCCGGTATTGATAGAATAAAAGACTTTGATAATATTTTTATCACTAAAAGGTCTTATAATCTAATACGGGAAGCCAGAAACTATGTATGGGCTAAAGATAAAAATGGAAACTACATTAATGAGCCAGAGGATCATGATAATCACGGATGGGATGCCGTTCGGTACTATGTGAATGGAAAGATTTTAGGTAACATTATAGTATCTCAGAATTATTCTAAATCAGATTTAGGGTTATAAAAAGATTATGATATGGATTTTATAGGGGCAATATTTAATGTTCTTCGGAACAAAGTTTTAAACTCTATGGGAGTTGAACGTGATTTGATGAAGTTGATTCAAGATAAGGATATCAGCCGAGTACAAACACTTATGCAAAATAGAGATTCATGTGTTAATGACGCTATTAAAGAATATAATCCTGAAACACATGCGGTAATGAATCGCCCTGATAAACCGCGCAAAGGAAAGGAACCTTATAAGGTTGAAAAACTTCCTCGCTGCCGACAAAGATATATCAATGAGGTTGAGCTTTTCTTTCTTTTGGGAAACCCTATAAAATGGAAGCCTTCTTCTGATGTAGAAGGTAAAGATGAAGCTTTTGAAGCATACACTCAATTCTTGAAAGATACGAGATTCAATACCACCATGAGACAAGCCAAAAGACTGGCAGGTGCTGAAACTGAGAGTGCCAAGGTGTACCACATATACAATGATGCAGGCAAGCCGTCGGTAAAGGTGCTGGTTATTTCAAAGTCAAAAGGCTATACGTTACGCCCATTGTTTGACCAGTACGAGAATATGATAGCGTTTGGCTATGGCTACTTTATAAAGGAAGGTGATAAGACTGTTGAACATTTCGATCTGCAAACTCCAACATTTATATTTCGATGTAAAAAGGCTAATATTGGATGGGATGTAGTTCCTATTCCAAACCCAACTGGGAAAATTAATGTCATTTACTATCGACAGGAAAAAGCATGGTATGGAACCGAGAATCGTTGTAATAGAGAAGAAATGATTGATTCGAAAGCCGCTGATACTAATAATTATTTTGCTGATCCCAAAGTGAAAGCTACAGCGGATGTGATAAAATCATTGGCTGACCCTGATACTGTGGGAGAAGTTATTCAATTAACTAATAAGGATATGAGTGCGATTGATTATATGGCTCCTCCAGAGTATTCTTCAATGAAAGAAAGTGAAAAAAAAGATTTGAACTCTTCAATTCTATTTGATTCATTTACGCCCGATTTTTCTTTTGAAAACATGAAAGGGTTAGGCACTTTGTCCGGAGAGGCTTTAAAGCGTGCTATGGTCTTGGGATTTATTAAAAGAGATAACCTGAAAGAGGTATATGACATATTAGTTGATCGTGAAAAGAATCTTGTTCTTGCTATAATGGCAAATGTTACTCATATTCAATTAAGGGAGAAACTGCTTAATCTGAATATCGAACATGAATTTTCAGAGCCATTCAATGAAGATATTCAAGAAAAATGGTCCGCGATAGGCAAGGCTTACTATGATGGCATCATCTCTTTGGAACAATCTGTTAATATGCTTGCTTTAGCGGACAATCCATCTGAAGAAATAGAACGTATAAGATCAGAAAAACGGAATAATATAAAGAATGTTGAGGTGGAATAATAGCTAATAACAAACCTTTTACCAATTGTTTGTTATGGAGGCTTGAAATGTTTCTATAAGGCTTATATAATGTATAATTTTATACTGAATTTTAAAAATATACGTATGAAGGAAAAAATATTTCAATCGTTAAAACAAGCTTATTCAAATCTTGGGTTAAGTGATGACATTTTTCAGGGACATGCCGAAGCATTGGAGGCGACCGGACTTGTAACTGATGAAAATTTGGCTACGATTGTGGCCGCTCAAAAAACATTCCTTTCTTCTTTGCAAAGCGGTATTGATAAGCGAGTAACTGATGCTGTAAATAAAGCAAGAGAGAAGAAAGAGGAAGCAAAACTGGATGAAGGGGGCGAGAGGAAGCAACCTGATGTCCAGAAATTGATTGATGATGCAATTGCGGCAAGGTTGAATCCGTTGCAGGAAAAGCTTAATTCTTATGAAGCAAAGGAGGCACAAGCAGCAAGGGCTAATTTTATCATATCAAAGGCCAAGGAACTCAAAATCTCACAAGGAAGAATTGATGAAGGATTTGCAATATCCGAAGATATGGATGAATCGGAAATTGATTCCTATTTGTCCAAAGTGAGACAAAATGAGGTGGCAAGAGGTTTGGAGGATAAAAGTTCGGCGTTCTCCTTATCTACTCCCGAAGATCAAGGTAAAGAATTGGCCAAAGAATGGGCTAAAGACTTGCCGGACGCAAATTAAAAATAAAAATTATGGCTATTGTATTTGAAAAAGGAACATTGAAGGGAAATTTCCCTGTTTTCTGGCGAGGTGAATGCAAAGTCCTTCCGGGTGATTTTAAGCTTAAACAGACATTCCCAGAAGGGACACTGATTCGAAAAGGTACGCCTATCGCATTGGATTTCTCAAAAATGGAATGTGCTGTTTGCAAGGCGGTAAAGATAATTGCAGGAGGCACTACAGCAGCTCCAAGAGTGGTTAAGGGAAGTTTGGTTCAGGTAGGAGAAGAATTGACCATCGGAGAAAATAAACAGGCTATAACAGCTATTGATAGCTCAAATGCTGATTATGATGTGCTGACACTCGCTGCTGCTTTAACCGGTGCTACAAAAGATGCTTTTGCAGTTGTAGCAGGTAACGAACCTAACGCTGTGGTAGAAACGGATTATGAGTATAAAACCAATATGAGTTTTCAGACTGTTTCTGCTGGTTATGATGTGGTTATTCTGAAAGAAGTGGCTTATCCAATGCCAGATGATTGGTTGTTGGGTGGCTGGTGTATGAAGAATAATCCAAGTATTAAATATGTAAGACAATAAGATATGCCAGGATTATTTTATAGTTCAATTTTTGGCGAGCTCACCAAACAAGTGCAGGTTCGCATTGACGCGGCTTCAGAGCTGCGCAAAAGATTGTTTGACCAGAATATCTATGAAAGATATCTGGATTGGGATACACCTACTATCGGTTTGAACTTTGAAGAGTTGATCGGACAATACAATTTAAGTGTTGCTGCTGCTACTTTGGATTCAAAAGGCAAAGAACCTATTATGGGAACCGATGGGCTAGAAACTTTGAAACAGAAAGTACTTACTCATCAAATGAGTTATTCAATGCCTATTGAGGAGTATCGAAAGGTTTTGCAGATTCTTGACTCTCGTATGTTGACGGATAGTCAGAAGACTCAGCAGCTCATAAATTTGATGTGGAATAATATCACGAAGGTGGTTAATTCCGTTCAATCAAAACTTGATATTATCTTTTTGGGAGCTTTGTCTAACAAGGGTATTTTTACTTTTGATGAAAACAACAATCCTGAAGGCGGTGTACGTGGTGTAATTGACCATAAAATGCCTGCGGAGAATATTGCTAGTGTAACTACTAGTTGGACTGATGCGAATAAAGATACTGTAGATTGTTTTGAAGATATTCAGGAAATTTTGGATGCTGCGCAAGATAAGGTCGTATTTGATAAAATTCTTCTTTCTCAGAAGAGATTATCGTATATTCTTCGCAATAAAAAAATGAAGTTGGTTATTTTCGGCCAAGATAAATCTTCTACTCCTTTGCTGTTGTCTAATCTGAACGAGTTTATGCGCCAAAATGGTTTTCCTACTTTTGAATTGATTAGACGTACTACTCGTATTCAAAATAACGGGAAACTGAGTGAATATTCTCCTTGGAATGACAAGAATCTGGTGTTTATTCCCGCTGGAAAACTGGGAGTTATTAAAAATGCGTACGCTGATAACGAACTGAGACAAGAGCCGGGAGTTACTTACTCTAATTATGGAAGAATTCGTGTGTCTCAATGGGGTAAGGGAGAAACAGACAACTCTAATGGGGTAGAGTTTACTAAAGCTCAATCCTTATCATTACCGATCATTACCGAGATTAACGGTATCTATTCTTTGACAGTCGAGCAATAATGACAGTGGTAGACTACATAAAGCAGAGGTTTTCCTACATTGGTGAAATATCCGATGTAGGGGCTTCTGATTTTGCGGTTGATTTTGGTCTCGGGGAAGGCGATATAACGGATGAAGGGAAAAGGATTGTTGGAAGTTCTGTAGATGGGTTCATTGAAAAGAATATCTTGCATCCTACATCAGTTAATGAAAACAACTTTTCTATGTCGTGGAGTGCCGATTCAATAAAGTCTAATATCAAACTTCTGTTAAAGAAATACGGTATTGATTTGAATGAAGACACTGCTTCAATGGTAGGATTAGGGGTTATAAAAGATGTTTCTGATATATGGTAATGTATTTCTCTCCGCACATATTGCAAGTCAGAATTGAGGAATCCCCTTCGTATGATTCTGAAGGTCAGGTTATCGTTAAACCAGAGGAAGATCAATGGAAAATTGTAGGACCTTGCCGGTGCGATGATGATGGAACCAAGGAACTAAAGTCCGATAATGGTGATATGTATATGTCTCATTACCACATTGTGTATGACGGGAATCCTATAAAGGAAGGTGCTTCTATACGGTGTATGGATGGTTGCCTGGTAAGAGGAGAGGGAATCGCTAGAAGTCCTAAAAGGTGTAATTACTTTAAATACATGGAGGTCTGGATATGATCACTTCCTCTGATGCTGGTGCTATTTTGTATGATGATTGCAAGATATTTAATCTTCCGATATACCGAAACTGGTCCTTTCCTAAAAAGAAGGTAGACACGGATCGAATCGTTGTAATAGCAAAAAGCCTGTCTCCTGATTCTTATTGGACGAAAGGATTTGTTGAAGTAAACTTTTGCGTTCCTGATTATAAAGATAATGCTAATTTAAAGAGGCTTAACGAATTGGAAAGGGGCGCATTGAAAGTTCTTGGGTATAAAACAGGAGAATTTGATGGAACTCGTTATCGCTATTCCATTGAAAGTAATGGCGTGGAAGAAGATTCAGAATTGAATTGTCATTTTGTAAATGTGAGAATTTTGTTTGAAGTTTTAAATGTAAAATAAAAAAATATGGCAGGAAAGAAAATTTCAGCAGTAGACATAAAAGAATTGAATTATGTTCTATTTGAGGATAATACAGAAGTTATTACCGAAGATTTGACTGGTTCGGCTTTGGCAGCTCTTTTGAAGACGGCCCAAAAAGTACTAAATGTTCATCAGGATACTTGGACCATCGAAGAGGATGAGCCAACTATTACCTCTTATAAAAACCAATTGACCGAGAAGACATACCGGCAAAGAAAGGAAATGGGTGATGTATCCATGAACTTTACAATCGGACAATATGATTATGCAACTAAAGCCGACCTTATGGGTGGTACATCCACAGAAACGAGTTGGAAGCGCTCTCGTGGAGTTGTAGATATCTATGCGGTTATGATTGCGCTGACGGAGGATAATCAGTATTGTGTATTCCCAAAAGGCTCTGTTGTAGCACGTGAAGCCAATACGGATAATGCCGTAGGTATTGCCGTTGCCGCAACTGCTATGGAACCGGAAACGGAGGCTGTTTCTTCTGAATACTGGTTTGATGCTTCCGAAGTCGTTGCTTCTGGAGCATCTCAGGCTTCGATGATGTCTGAAGAGTCAGCTTCTTCCTATTCAGGAAGTAAATCTTCAATCTAAATTTTGATTATTCATAAGTGAAGAGGGTGAAAGACATTTTTTTCACCCTCTTTCTAATTTGATCATATTATGAATGCAGCAGAAATCGTTAATGGGGCCATCATAGGAATGGACTTTAAAACAGTGATAATAAATGGTAAGGCTTATACAATATCTCCGCCTACGATACATAAGATATCCGGTGCGGGATATTTCTTAGCTAAGGTTTATGAGGGAAATTCCTTGCAGGATTTGTGTCTTTCTCTAAAGGATATCAAATGCGCTTCTGATGCCCTCTCTTGGCTTATAAAGGGAGATAATAGTTTGTCTGAAGAATTGTCTCAAGCAACGATAGAAGAAGTCGTATCGGGCTTGGAAATCGCTCTTTCTCTTATCTCTACTGAAAATTTTTACAAGCTGTCAGTTTTGGCGAAGAACGTAAAAATGCTGACAGCAAAACAGAAGTAATAGGCGACGCCTGTTTGCTGGGACAGATTGCAACGTTCATGGAAAATCTGCATCTGTCTTATGATGAAGTGGTATATAAGATACCTTATCGAAATCTGGTTATCATGCAAAAGGATAAACTGCATGTAGTATATGGAACTAAGGTTGATAAGGAGTCTGGTAGAAGTATGTCTGAGAGAAGAAGAAAAAATCGGAAAAACGAAAAATAGACTATGTTTTTGCTTCTTGGTCAAAAAAAATACGGAGTGGATAATTTTTGAATAAGAAAAATAGAACAAATTGCATTGTTCCGGAATTACTATAAATATCAACTTCCCAATTTTGTGTTATATAACACATCAAAATAATCTTCATAATACTTGCACACTATCAAATATGATAGTATATTTGCATATCAAATCATTAGAACCGGCGGCAACGGATAAGCGGCATAAGATAATGAAAACAATTAGTAAAGAAGAAATCATTGCGATTGGCAATAAATTAGCTAATGCAAATTTAGTTGTGAAATATGCGGCAAGAAGTCATTCACATAACATATATAGCTTGTTTCCCCAGACAGAGGCTCAATACAATTGGTTAAAGCGAACTTGTGGTACTACTTCCAACGTGGTATTGACAAATACGGTTGATGAAGTATTGTCGGTTTGCCCTGAAGTTGCTAATTTTATTAGTAGAACTAAAAGTGGGAGATTTTGCAGAATCAATATTTCTCTTTAAAAAAAGATAACTGACATAACGCTGTGCTATCGGATTTACGGGCAATATCATTATGAAAATAGTAGATTTAACGCTTCCTGCCTTTGCTTTTCTTGACGCACATACAAGTGATAAAGATGAATTAGAGGGAAGAAACGTGATATTACATGTCCGTTCTGCAAGTGTGATTGAAATATTTGAGAGGGAAGATGTAGTTCTAAATGAAGGTGTGTTTACTTACAAGTTTTCTTATACTAATAGTTTGGGTGTAAAAGTGCGGATGGTTGCTGCTTTACATTATTGTGCTACATTGGATAAGGATCTCGATAGAGAATTAATTAAAGAAGAAATCATGAAGCCGGGCGCTATGTGGTATTGTGATTATCTTACTTGGAAAGATAACAATATATTTAATAAGTAATTATGAATGACAGAGAACGAATCGGTAAGCGTATAGCTGAAATCCGAAAGTCCAAAGGTCTATCGCAGGCCAAGCTTGCAGAGCTGACGGATATTGCACCTGGCAATATAGCCAGAATTGAAACAGGAAGATATAGTACCGGCATCGATCTACTGAGTAAGATAGCTGATGCATTAGGCTACAAGTTGGATTTTATAGAAAAATAAAAAGATAAAAGCTATGGCAAATTATAATTATGATGAAGAAAGCGTGAAAGCCATTATAAAATGGGCTGAAACCGCACAATTACCCAAAGAGGTTATACTAAGTGAGGCTGAACGTATCACCGATCCTAAGATTTATGTACAAACCAATATCTATGATATTAAAGAGCATTATCCGGACCCATTTTTCAATCCGGCTATTGATAGGTTGTATCGGTTAAAGGAATTTGTGGAAGGGGCTTAGAAACACCAATTTTGAATATTTTTAAAAAAAAGTCCGATGTCTATTTCGAGCTTTCTCAAAACACCTATGATACATACAAATCCAAATCCCCGAATGAGCAAAAGTGAAGTTCTAGAATTTCGCTCAAATCTTCGTAAGTGTATATCTAATGATTTCACACCAGAAGAAAAATTTATAATTAAAGAGCAGATAAAGCGAATAAACAAAGTTGCAAAAAGAATTTTGGCTAATAATGGAGGCAAAAACCCTATCCTTGGATATTGATATCTTTTATGTAAGTTTTTTTTGTTTTAAAATGGTTACGATTTATGTAGGAACATATAACTAGTTATCAAGGGAAATAGTAAGGGTTAGGATGATTACTTATTGAATCTATTAATTTCAGCTTCAAGTTTATCTAATTTATTGAAGTATTTTTTTTTGGATATAAGATGTATATAGTGATCACCATATACGGTATCTTTTAAAATAATAGATCTATTTACAAATTCTCCTTTATGATATCGAGTAATCCTTTCAAACATAGAAGTAAATAAAGAACTTCGATACTGTTGATAAGACATTTCATCTCTGTTATATCTTTTTTTTATTGGATCTTTTGAACAATAAAAATATAGAATAACATCATTTTCTTCTAAGAAATTGAAGAGTATTGATGCTATTCTATTTAGAGTTCCTGCATTATTAATGACATCTATCTTAGACATTGAAATCAATGCTATATCAATTATTTCAATAGTAGATTCTATAGGTAGATTTCTGCAGTCAGTAAGTCTTAAGAGATATTGATGCCCTTCTGAGCACTCAATAGGTAACGTAATATTCATGATTTCTTTTTAGCGGGGAAATACTTTTCTTTTTTTGTTAAAAGTTCATTTCTAGTTTCGCATTTCCTACGCTCCAACTCCCTCACAAATTCAAGAAGTTTCTGTGATGGCTTTTCGATAACCAATGGATTGTAAGTGTTCATATCTAATTTATTTTTTATTGCACAACTTTTCTTTCTGAGATAATTTTCTCTCTCTGCATGTTTATAAAGTCTAATAGACCTTTATAAAGGTTTTCTATTACCAATGTTTCTTGTGTATAAGCAAAATCTTTCATTTTATCTAAAAATAGTAACGTAGTTACTCTTTTAAGTATTGCAAAGATAGTTGTTTTCTAAAGAATCACAATAATATTCTCAATAAAATCTTTAAAATAATCATTAATTAAATCTCTATCAATGTCATTATCAGTATTATTAAGATCATTGCCAACTACATATATACCTTCATCTCTAAAAACACTTGAACCAGCATCTTTGTTTGCATGTCTATCTTTATTGGATTCTCCACCTGCAACACCAAAGATTATAAAGTGGGTAGATAACAAACAAGTTAATTTATTATTGCTTTTTTAGTGAAAATATTGTTATTTCCATTTTATTATTATGTGTAGCAAGATTAGTCACCCAAATTTTATTCCACATACGAGAAAATAAATTTCTTTCTACATCTGAATAGTCTTTACTCTCAATTTTCCCATATCCAGAATTATCTAAACCATAACAGTCAGCACAGAAATTTACAAGCTCTTTTAATTCATTAGTTAATATATTACTTCTTCCTACAAAGGAGACATTTAGCTGATTCTCTCCGACTTCTATAATATTAAGTTCATAAAATATTCCAAGTTCAAGTTCCTTTAATCTGAGTTTGTAATGCTTTATCTCTCTGCCAAGCACATTGTTTTCTGAATGAGAATATGTTGGGTTATATTGAAATATATTATTTATATCTATGTGAAAGAAATCTGAAATGTTATTTTTCTTTTGTTTTTCTTTCTCTGATTTGTTCTTAAAGATGTCAAAAATTCCCATTTTGCTATATTTTTAGATTATTTACTCAGAAAATTGCCTTTCATATTCATGTGTGTTTAATAGCGCTTAATAAATAACTATTTATTGATATTTATCGAGATAATCTTCTTGGAAACAATATGTTTTATTAGATTCGTCTGTTGTTTTACATTTAAAAATATTAGGGGAGATATATCCAATAACCAATAGTTTTATATTTTCAGGTTTATATATAACTATGTCTCCTTCTTGAAATTTGGAGTCTTCCGGAAAATATTCTTTATTAATTTCAACATTATTATTGGAATCTCTTGATATAATTTCTTTCTGTTTTTTATTATTATGTAAATCTTTTCCAAAGAGATTTCCCATAATATTTTTAATTTCATTTACATTATTAGTCATTCCCCATATTTTGAAGAATAAAATAATTTGCAATACACCAAATATAATAATGACAACTGAAACAAAAAGCGTAATTTCCTCCATAATTTTGTGCTTTTACTGTTAATATTAATCACAAATTAACAAGTACTTACACAAAAAAACAAATTTATTCCTACTTTTCTTTGATTTCTGCCACAATTTTCTCCAATTCGGCTA
>OGXN01001155.1_pt1 | contig 27136 bp, 41 predicted proteins | sample 1576281 | NCBI WGS metagenome assembly OGXN01 (sample SAMEA3541494, study PRJEB24748) | human gut metagenome | biome: human gut; feature: human-associated habitat; material: faeces | place: China | collected 2012
GTATTCACTTTGACGGAAACGCCCTTTGATAGTCACCATATTTCCGACATTGTCATATAAGACATTTCCTAATTCTCCGTAAGCAATCACTCTGATATAGCCATGTTTATAGCTTCCATCTTCATTCTTACCGTTTGCAAAGCTCATGCTTGCCGTTGTATAGTCTTGCGTATGCTTATTGTACTCATTATTAAAATTGATATAACCTCTATTCGTCACTTCCATTTGCATCACCTTTTTTCTCTAAATTTAAATCTTTCACAAACAGCAATGCTAGCAGCATCCACCAAGCTGACTTAAAGTAGATGCTGATAAACACACATGCTGCGATTGCTCCTAAATTATAGAACGCCCATGCTAGCCAAATCATTGGACTTCTTCAACCTCCGTGATTTTCAATTCATGTACTCCAAAATTGCATAGTAACAACGAGTACAGCTCATTAAATTTGATAGCAGCTGCATATTGATTTTCAGCTGCAATCTCTGAACCAATGTCTAAACGTGCGATTTTACCGCTAACGTAATACTTTTTCATTGTTTTACCTCTTCTTTCAATTCTTGATATTTGATACCGTTCATATCTAGGAAATCTTTAAACATTTTGGCTTGCTTATTGCCATTCGGAAAAATCAATCGCAAATCATATACTAATGGTTTATTCTCAAATTTTGCCCCATTTTCGGCTTCGTTTTGTGTTTCAGGTATAATTACATCACTTTCCAAAACTTCGCCAGTTTCAGCGTTATATGCCTTAATTTGAGCGTTAGCAGTTTCTTGCGCTAAACGTTCAATCTCTGCTTTGCGCTCAGCTTCCGCTTTTGCTCGTGCTTCTTCTTGTTCTTTACGCAAGATAGCAGCATCTTTGTCGATTTTCATGACTTTGAGAACATCAACAAGTGTCTTGCCATCTTCAAGAGCTCTGATGTACATTTCTGGCAACAAGCCATATTCTTTCGCGTGTTCTTCGATGGTCTCTTTACTTGCTTTAAACTCTTCAACAGCTTTAAATTCAGCTAAGACCAGATTGTCAATTTCATCGATTGTTGATTGTTTAAGTTCAAACTTGCCAGCTTTAAAATACTTCGTTTTCGCTGTGTAATCATTGTAGCTAGTCTCAAATGTTGTTTTTTCAAGACCTGCCAATACACATTTCTCTTCGAAAACAGCACGTACTACATCAACTCTTAGCAATCGTTCATGTTCATCAATTGCATTTAAGCCCTCTGTCATTTTTTCGGTTACTTCGCTAATTGGCGCTAACACTTTTTCTTTGTACCATGTTTCAAAGTCCTTGTAAGGTAGATTGATAACACCTTTAATTTCTTTGCGTTTAGTTTCTAAAGCCTCTGTTAGCTTGTTGTAAATTGTGCGCTCGTTGTATACTTCTTTGTAAGTTTCTGCTGTTATTTCTTGATTTGAATATTTAGCGACAACATCAGCGACTTGTGCTTCAACAGCTTCACGGTCAATTTTGATAACCGCTGGTGTGAAATCAACGTTGATTTCAGTTAGTGTGTTATTTGTTACATCTTTCATTTTTAGCTCCTATAAATCGTTAAAATTGGTTTGGTTTTGTTGTGGCATTAGTGACTTGATATAGTTCACTACTTCGTTAAAGAATTCGCTAGGTACAGCGTGGAAATCATTGATATTGTAGTTTTGCATAATGCCATTTGCTACGTAATTAGGGTCTTGATTAGTCATCTGCGCAAGTTGATTGATGCCATTGTAGATTTGTTGAATTTGTGCATCGTTGATAAATTGCGTTTGTTGATTTGCGTTTTGATTTTGCTCTTTATGATATTCATTACTATCAGCATCCTTAGCATCATCAATTAGAAATAGACCGTTTAGAGCATATTTTCTAGCATAACTTGATGCTCCTCCTGTGATTTGCGAGCCGTCCATTCCTTTTTTCTTTTCTTCTTCTCTGGCTCTCGCTTCAACTGTTATTGTTTCAGAAGTGTTTACATCAACTAGTTTAAATGTCGCTACTAAGTAATAACGCTCTCCAATTTGTTCGATAACATCTTTTTCAAAAAACGCTGTGCAATCTTGCTCAGCAAGCAAAGGTTTTAGGGCGTTTTGAATATCTTCTGCATTTCTGTAATAATACCCTCCGAATTTATTAAATTGATTTTTAGGTACGTTAAGTTTTGTTTGGATTTCTAGCAACTTTTTATAAATTGTCACCTTTTCCATTCCTCGTCCTCCAACTGGTCTTCTCTCCACTTATCAAAAGCTTCATCTTCATCATCTTCTTGAAAGAGTGTGTCATAATTATTTTGACGTTCTAACAAATCATCATAATCATCTGTACCGAATAATCCATATTGCATCAATAGACCTTTCTAGCTTCTAGCAAGTAATAGCAAGTCTTAGCACCGTAATCGATTCGAATACTGTCAACGTTCCTTGATTGGCGAAGTCTAGGTTCATGAATTGCTGAATTGATAGCAATATCCCGCTTCATTGCTTCGACTGCTTCCTGACCGCTATCATAAAAACCAAGATGAAACTTGCGATAACCATTGATTACATGTAATAATTCAATTTTCATGTTTATTCCTCGCTTATAGCGTAAATGCTTGTTTAAATGCTTGTTCTGGGTCTGCACCATCTAGCACATCCTCGACAACATGCGATAGCAAATGTATCGTTGTTAACGAGGCTTTAGTTGTATCATCTATCGGAAAGATGCCTGTTTCACTTAAATCTAAACCAAATTTTGAAAGATTATGCATTTCCTCTTTCAGTGTTTCGATACGGTCAATTGTTGCTTGTTGCTCTAGTAATGTTTCTTTTACGTTCATGGTTAGTCCTCCATTAGTGATTTTTTGAGTTCGTTAAGCTTCGCTTGTTCTTCCGCTGTTGCACTATGTTTGTAATCTTCATCTACCCAATCAGGTACATTGCTTTTAGCTGGTTGCTGATTGTATTGTTTGCTTTTAGCTTCTTGACGTTGCTTTTCAGCACCAGCTACCATTTCTGGTGTTAGCAATCCTTGACGTTTGTAACGCATTAAGATAGATTTGAAATAATTAAAATTGAAATTGCTAGTAGAGCTAGCCGCTTCTTTTAAAGCTGTCAGCATTAGCTCAATACTAAATCCATCTTCTTTGTGTAATTTTGGAATATCCTCAAGTTCAAAAGGCGTTAAAGCTCTACCTGTAATTTCTTGCCATTTTTCAAAGAAATATTTCAGATTTTGAGAATTTGGGGAGGAGGTAGCGGAATTATCTTTCTTTTCCTCTATCTCTTTTTCTAACTCTATCTCTTTATCTATATCTATATCTCCGTTGCGTTTTGTTGCATTGGTGTTGCATTGCAACGCTTTCTGTTCTCTATGTTTGCGAGAACGCCTTGTACTAGCGGTTTCAGAACCTATCATCTCTGGTACTTGTTCAAGAAAAAACTCATAATCGCTATGTCTAGTGAGTAGCCCTTTTTTACTCAAGAACATCAATGTCATCCTGACGGCTTCTGTGTCCTCATCAATCAGTAGTGCCATTTCTTCTGCTAAGTCTTGAGCTAATTCTTCAAAATAGATTTTGCCGCTATCCTCAAGACTAATAAGCATTAATTTTAAGTAGATGATTGTGTAGGTGTCACCGCCAGGCATTTTACGTAATAGTTTCATTTCTTTTGATTTAAAAAAATCTTGGGCTAGCTGTATCCAATAATATCGTCTGTTGGTTTTTGCCACCTAATCACCCTCTTCTTCTCTTTCGCCCCAGCACCCGTGCCAGCCATCTGTGTCAAAGCCGATTAGCATGATTTCGTCTATATCAAAGTATTCATTTTCCATTTGCGGACTCCTCGAATTCTAATATCATTTTCTGCGTTTGCACTATCAGCTCTGCTGTTTGAAAACCTGCCCAGAAAGCTTCTTTGTCCGTTTTTTCAAGCAACGAAACATACGCTGTGTGCATTTTGTAAATAAGGTTATTTAAAGTGTCAATCCTAATTTGCTTTTCAAAATCGTTGTCATCATAACCTAGCAGATGAGCAATGCTAACACCGAAGAAGTCAGCAAGCTTTTGGGCTTTGTCAGGTTTTATCTGACTTTCTCCATTTTCCCAGCGTTGTAAAGTTCGATAAGGTATATCTGTTTTTTCAGCTAACTCTTGTTGAGTTAGCTTTTTTGCTTGTCGTAGTTCTTTCAATCTATTCATGCTTAGCGCTCCACTTCTGACTATTCAAACGTGCTTTTTCTGTGAATACAGCTTGTTTATAAGCTTCGCTTTGATAGTAGCGCACATCTTCATTACGTCGTTTTAATAACGTTAACGTGAATACTTCTGTAATCGCTAAAACTGCTACTGTAATAGTTAAATATGTCATGCTGTTTTCTCCCTTGCTTCTTCGTTAATTTTGATAAAAAAATCATAAATAGGGTTATCTTCTGGAACAATGTAGCCCGTGAGGTCATCTAGTTCCTCTCCGTTTTTCATTACATTCACTACTGTGTAATGCTCTTTAACCATAAATTTTCCTTTCTTGCTTGCGCTAAGACATTTAATGTATCTGTAGTTGTTAAACCAACTAAACTTGTAATCAATACATCGCTTAGTTGATAATACTTACGTTGCCAATTGTTGATTAATAATTGTTGTGTACTGTTAAGTTCGTTCATTTTGTGTTATAATTTAGTTGAATATTTTTACTAAGCGCCTTGTTGAATTGCCGTTCTCAAAGGTGCTTTTTTGATATAATAGACCATAAGAGGTGCTATATTATGGAAACTGTTTCAAAACAAGCTAGAAAACTTTTAAAATCATTGATAAAAATTAAAAATGAACATGATTATGTTATTTATAAAAATCATCAACAATTAATTGATAGTGACAAACTAGCTATTACAGAACTAATAGAACTATCATTCTTAAAAGGCGACCATGCAGGAAATTACAGAATTACAGACAAAGGTTTGATTTTCCTACGTCAATATAAGACTTTCACTCATCAAACACAGTTGACATCTCTTTGGTTTCCAGCGGTTGTTTCGATTGCTACAACGCTTCTTACGTTGTTCATTAATTCTTTAATTTCTAAATAAAAACCAAAAAATCAATGTTCCCAAAAATACCCCTATAAGGCTTCCGATAATTGCAAGCGCAACATCGTATCCGTCTAAGTTGTCCTCAAAGATTTCTTTGAGGTCTTTTAGTTTTCTCATGTTTGTTCCTCTCTAAGTTGTAAGGTGTTTTAATCGTGAAATATAAGGCAACTTCAGAAAAACCGAAATATCGTCCAAAAAAATATCATCGACTGAAACATCCAACGCATCAGCGATTCTTTTTAAACGTTCATAGCTCGCTTTGCGAAGCTTCATAACGTCATTTTCATAGCTGATAAGCGTACGAGAAGTAATACCCGCTTTAAAAGCAAGTTCTTCTTGTGTCATATTTCTAAGCTCTCGAAGCTGTGTTAATGTAGCTTTCTTTTTCAAACTTGCCACCTCTTTCTTTTTATTATTTGTCAAGGCTCTATATCAACCTTACACGATAATTATATAATTCGGTTTTTCCGAAGTCAAGTCTTTTTTCGGAATTTCTGAAATGTTTTTTGTTTTCTGTTTCACTTTTTCCGAATTTATGGTATTATGTAAATATAAAAACACAGGAGGTCACTCATGGGTGATGTAAAAAACAACTTTTTTGCTTCTAATTTAAAATTTTTGAGACAGAAACAAGGAATGGAACAACTAGAACTCGCCCATATGTTGGGGCGAAAAAGTTCATCTTCTATTAGCGAATGGGAAAAAGGGAGATATACTCCGAAGTCAGGAATTTTAAGTGACATTGCTAATATATTCAATGTTACACTTTCTGATTTAATGGAAATTGATTTATCTCTCGGAAGTTCTTCTACCAAGAGCAAAAATCAAAAATCAGAAATTCAATCTATATATGATGAACTTAATAAACGGAATAAGCCTAAATTAGTAACTTATGGCAACGATTTGTTAAAAGAACAAAGATTAGAAGAAAACAATCAATCTAATAACGTTGTTACTTTATCAGATTACAAAACAAAAGAATGTGATTACGAATTTTATGATACAGCAGCATCTGCTGGAACGGGGCAATACTTAAATGATGTCAATATCGAAACAATCACCCTGCCAGTGGATATAGACGCTGATTTTGTAGTTCCTATTTATGGCGATTCAATGGAACCAAACTATCATTCTGGTGACTATGTGTTTGTAAAGTTATCAGTTAACCTATCAAGCGGAGATATTGGTGTATTTGAACTATATGGCGATGCTTATATCAAACAGATTTTCATAGAAGGTGATAAAGCTTATTTACACAGTTTAAACCCTAAATATGATGATATAATAGTTGATGCCGATAGTGATTTTAGGATTATCGGCGAAGTTGTTGGTAGTTATTCAGAAAAATAAAACTACGTGCAAAAGACTGAACCACATTAAAAGCTGATAAGATAAATAGTAAATATTATAAAGAAAGTTAGAAAGGATATAAAAATGGGGATTTTTGATAACGCAGAAATGAAAAAGGCTAAACGTCAATATAAAGAAGAAATGAAACAATTAGGTGAGGCTATGAAGCCTACAGGTAAAATTTTTATGTGCGCTAAATGGGATGACAACTTAAAAGTTATTTCTATTGGCTCAATGGGAATAGGAACTATCGTAAAATATGACACGATAAAGGATGTACAAGTTTTTGAATCAGTTAAAGAAATAACTTCCACAAAATCAAAAGGTAAAGAAAAACGCAAAGGGGTAGTGACTAGAGCTGCTGTTGGTACTGTCTTAATGCCTGGAGTTGGAACTTTAGCTGGTGCACTAACCGCTAAAAAACAATCTACTGGTGAAAGTGAAGCTGTAACAAGTCAAGAAGTGACTAGAACTATCGTGCTAACCAGAGACGACCCTTTTAAAACTGTTCTGAATATCCCTTACAACGCTAAATTGGAAGTCAAACTGCGTAGTATATTAGCAGATAATACTAATCAATCAACACAAAACGCAGAAACTCCTCAAATTGAACAATTCTCATCAAGTGTTTCTATCGCTGACGAATTGATAAAACTAAAAGAATTACTAGATGCTGGTGTTTTGACGGAAGAAGAGTTTGCAGCGCAAAAACAAAAGCTATTACAATAAAAAACAACAAAAAATCCTCATGTTCAAAGTTTGGCGACGGTGAACATGAGGAAAGGAAGTATTACAAGAAAAACAGGCATTAAAAAGCCCTTTTTCTTGTACCTATTTTATCATTTTTTAACAAATTTTGAAAGAGGGTACAATATGAATACAATCAACAAAGTAGCTATTTACGTACGTGTATCAACGAACGTGCAAGCCGAAGAGGGTTACTCAATTGATGAACAAATAGACAAACTAAAAAGTTACTGCCAGATTAAAGACTGGACTGTTTATGATGTTTATAAAGATGGTGGTTTTTCTGGCGGAAATATCAACAGACCAGCGCTAGAAAAAATGATTGTAGATGCAAAGAAAAAACGTTTTGATACTGTTTTAGTCTATAAACTAGACCGACTAAGTAGAAGCCAAAAAGATACGCTTTTTTTGATTGAGGATGTTTTTTCAAAAAATGATATTTCTTTTTTAAGTTTGCAAGAAAACTTTGATACCTCTACGCCTTTTGGTAAGGCAATGGTAGGCTTGCTTAGTGTTTTTGCGCAATTGGAACGAGAGCAAATCAAAGAACGTATGCAATTGGGGATGATTGGTAGGGCTAAATCTGGAAAACCTATGATGTTCACTAATGTTTCTTTTGGATATACTTATAGTCCAAAGACTCAACAGCTAACCATTAATCAAGCGGAAGCGGTTATTGTTAAACAAATTTTCAATGAGTTTCTAGGTGGTATGTCTCCCCTGTGTTTAATGGCTTATTTAAACGAGAATAACATACTTAGAAATGGGAAAGAATGGAATTATCAAGGAATACAGCGCATACTTAGAAACCCTGTCTATATTGGTAAAATCAAATACAACAATGTTATCTATCCTGGATTGCATGAGCCAATTATCGACGAAGAAAGTTATTATAAAGCCCAAAAACTGTTAGATGCACGACAAGATGAAATGCGAATAAAAGGAAAAAACAGACAATTCAAAGCCAAATACATGCTTTCTGGAACTGCTAAATGTGGCTATTGTGGCGCTCCACTACGTATCAAGATAGGCAATAAGCGCTTAGATGGTACACGTCTTAGAGTTTACCAATGCTGTAATAGATACCCTCGGAAATACGCTGTTGTGACTTACAACGACAACAAAAAATGTAATTCTGGAAACTATCAAAAAGAGAATTTAGAGCAATACGTCATTGCAGAAATTCGCAAACTACAACTAAAACCTGAAAAAATAGATAAACTTTTTAACAAAGTATCAAAAATTGATACTGTTCAAATCAACAAGCAAATAGCGAGCATAGATAATAAAATCAATCGTCTAAATGATTTGTATCTTAACGATATGATTGATATTGATAAACTGAAAGCTGATGCTGAAAAGTTTAAAGAACAAAAAAGGGTGCTTGAAAAAGAGTTAGATAAAGACTTAAAAATTCAAGAGCAAGAAAAGAATAAAGAAGATTTTAAAAATACCATAGGATTTAAAGATGTAACCAAACTTGACTACGAAGAGCAATCATTCATTGTTAAATCATTGATAGATAAGATTTTAGTCAAGAAAGGTTTTATTAAAATCCTATGGAAAATTTAGTCTTTCTTTAGAGGTATTTAGATACATGCATTGTTACACGTGTAACAGATTTCTCATTTGACGTCGTCACAAGCTCAGGCTGCGCCGTCAAACGACCAATCATAATAACTTTATTGTACATCATTACCTCCTTATCTTATTATTCGAAAAAGAATCTAGAAAACAGTAAATTAATGTAGCAAAAAAGTCCTAGTTTCCTAGGACTTTCCTATTTCTTACCCTTTCCAGTGTTTTTCTGGGTTAAAGGCTTCGCCGACTAGGGCTGTGTCATCAAGTTCGATGATACCACGTTTTTGTGGGGCGTTTGGAAGGGCTAATTCGCGAGGTGAGCACATCATACCAAAGCTCTTTTCGCCACGAAGGGCACCTGGGAAAATAAGGCTTCCGTTTGGCATCATAGCACCTGGAAGGGCTACGATTGTCTTCAAACCAACAGCGGCATTTGGCGCACCTGCAACGATTTGAACGATTTTGTCATCTGAGATTTGTACTTGGCAAATGTTCAAGTGGTCGCTGTCTGGGTGAGCAACCATTTCTTTGATTTGACCAACAACAAATTTTGGTGAAGGCTCATTTTCCAATTGTTCGCTAAAACCTTCTTTTGTCAATTCAGCGTTCAATGTTGCAACGTCTTGGTCAGATAGAGTGACTTGACCAACACCTTCAATTGTAACCAAGCTTGACACTTCAAAAATATTCCAAGCAACTGTTTCACCATTTTTCTCAAGGAAAACGCGTGAGACATTGCCTTTGCGTTCATAGTCAAGTTTAGCACCTTTGCTATCTTTGACAATTACCATGAGGACATCACCGACATGTTCTTTGTTGTACGTAAAAATCATTTTCTCTCCTATTTCAATCCAGCTAAAAAGCTGTTAATTTCTGCTTTGGTTTTGCGTAATTTATTAACTAAACGGCCAATTTCTTTTCCTTTTTCAGTCACTACAAAACTTGGAATCCCAAAAATATTCCAACGTTGTGCTACTTCCATGAAATCATCACGGTCCACACGGACAAAGGTGAATTCTGGATTTTCTGCTTCAATTTCAGGCATGACTGGATAGATGAATTGGCAGTCTGGGCACCAATTTGCCGTAAAAAAGAAAACCACTTTTTCAGGTTTTTCTAGATAGGTAGCCATTTCTTCATAGGATTTTGGGCTAATCATTTTTCTCCTCCTCATAGCTAATCTCACCATTTTGGTAAACAAATTGAAACGTCCGACCGTCCTCTAAAACAAGACCACCAGTCGTTCTCTCCTTATCAGATTCAAAAGCATTTACATAAAGCACCGAGATATTGTCAAATCGACTAAAATAATCACGAATGGCTTGCTTAATTTTTTCTTGTCGCTTTTCTTCGCATTGTTTTTTTAGGATTGCTCCCAAAATGATGACACCACCGACTCCCACTAAGCTAAAATGTGACAGTAAGTTTCTTTTTTTGTTTCTCATACGCTTTATTTTAGCATATTTCCTAGCAGATTTCCAAAGAACAAGACATAGGATTTTGAGTCGAAATGCTGCAGTTGCCATTACTAAGACATCTAACCTAGCAGTCACGGTAGGTGATTGCTACCACTTCAGCACTATATAAGCACTAAGATTAAACAAATCTACTTGGTTAAGATTGAGACTGTCAGACTTTCACAGAATATGATATAATGCAGTCACGTAGAAACAATTACGACAAAGCTAGCCACTGGTTCAGACTATCGGATTTCGTAGCATCGTTATGGTAGAGGGATTCTCAGTTAGTATCTTGTTTGCCTTTGACTGAAGGCTAAGAAGAACGCCGACCAACAAACTGTTACTCAATGTCAACCTGAAGTTGCCATAGTTGCTACTGACAATGCTTACCAAAGGTTATAGTTACAGGATACAAGAAGCACAAGGAGAACGCATGTTTATTAAACAAGAGCAAGCATCAGATATTACTGCTGTTGATCAGGTTATCAAAAAAGCATTTGCATCCCTACCTTATTCTGATCATCAAGAACATTTACTTGTCCGACGACTACGTCAAAGCAAAGAATTCATTCCCGAATTGTCTTTGGTTGCTGAGCTTGACGGTCAGATAGTCGGTCATATCTTATTCACCAAAGCACAGGTCAATCATACTACTGTCCTAGCTTTAGCTCCCCTCGCTGTCCATCCCGATTATCAACAGCAAGGGATTGGATCCGCCCTAGTTAAGAAAGGGCATCAATTAGCGCAAACTCTACAGTTTCCTTATAGTATTGTCTTAGGTGACCCTCAATATTACTCAAGATTTGGCTATCAAGCAGCAAAAAACTGGGGCATTTTCCCTCCCTTCGATGTTCCGAGCAATCATTTTATGGGGATTAAATTGATTCAATCAGCTCCTCCGTTTCATGGCACATTAGCCTATTCTGAGGCATTTGGAGTTTAAATCAAAAAATAACTATTCATTTATGAAAGAATCGAGGTTTTTATGTCAGAATTATTTTCAAAAATAAAAGAAATCACAGAACTGGATAGTATTGCAGGATACGAACATAGCGTTCGTAACTATCTTCGTTCAAAAATCACACCGCTCGTTGATGACGTGCAAACTGACGGTCTTGGTGGTATTTTTGGTATTAAAAACTCTGCTGCTGAAAATGCACCACGCATCATGGTTGCCGCTCACATGGACGAAGTTGGTTTCATGGTCAGCGACATCAAAGCTGACGGTACCATGCGTGCTGTTGGTATTGGTGGGTGGAATCCTTTGGTGCTAAGCTCACAACGTTTTACTCTTTACACACGTGACGGTCGCGCAATTCCAGTCGTTTCTGGTTCTGTTCCACCGCATTTCCTTCGTGGAGCAAATGGCTCTGCTGCTCTTCCAAAAATCGATGACATCATTTTCGACGCTGGATTTACAGACAAAGCTGAAGCAGAAGCATTTGGCATTCTTCCAGGCGACATCATCGTACCAAAATCTGAAACAATTCTCACAGCCAACCAAAAAAATGTTATCTCTAAAGCTTGGGACAATCGCTTCGGTGTGCTTATGGTAACCGAATTGCTTGAAAGCCTTAAAGGGCAAAAACTTGATAACACTCTTATTGCTGGTGCTAATGTTCAAGAAGAAGTTGGTCTTCGTGGCGCACACGTTTCTGCCACAAAATTCCAACCAGAACTCTTCTTCGCCGTTGATTGCTCACCTGCTGGTGACATTTATGGCAACCAAGGTAAAATTGGCGACGGAACACTTTTCCGTTTCTACGACCCAGGACATATCATGTTAAAAGATATGCGTGATTTCTTACTCACAACCGCTGAGGAATCTGGTATCAAATATCAATATTATGCTGCCAAAGGTGGTACAGATGCTGGTGCTGCTCACCTTAAAAACGGTGGTATCCCATCGACAACTATCGGTGTTTGTGCGCGTTATATTCATTCGCACCAAAGCCTTTATGCTATGGATGACTTCTTGCAAGCGCAAGCTTTCCTTCAAGCTATTGTTAAAAAATTAGACCGCTCAACTGTTGACCTCATCAAAAAATACTAGAAAGGAGCTAGGGGACTCAGGTCATTAAGCATCTCTGTTGCACTTCCCCTTTGTCTTACTATGAAAATTGGATTTATCGGAGTTGGAAAAATGGCAACTGCCATTATCAATGGACTCAACACAACATCGCACGATATCATCATTTCAGGTTCTTCACTTCCTCGCTCACGCGAAATCGCAGAGCAACTTGGAGTTAAAGCAGCCCTTTCACACCAAGAACTCATTGACAAATCTGACTTGGTTATCCTTGGTATCAAACCACAAATGTTTGAACCAGTCCTTGCTGGACTTCACTTCCACCAGCCCATTCTTTCAATGGCGGCAGGGGTAACATTGGAACGCCTTGGCAAATTAACAGACCCAAATCTTCCATTAATTCGTATCATGCCAAACCTCAATGCTCAAATTCTAAAAAGTACAACAGCGATTTGTACCAATGACAACGTTTCTGCAGAACTCATAGCAACCGCCAAAGAAATCACTGACAGCTTTGGTTCAACCTTTGATATTCCTGAAAAAGACTTTGATACTTTTACAGCTCTTGCAGGCTCTAGTCCAGCTTACATTTACCTATTTATCGAAGCTCTTGCTAAAGCTGGTGTCAAATATGGTATTCCAAAAGAAAAATCACTCGATATCGTGACACAAACGGTCCTTGCTAGTGCTGAAAATCTTCTTCAAGGTTCTGACAGCCCACATGACTTGATTGATAAAATCTCAAGCCCTGGTGGAACAACCATCGCAGGACTTCTCAACCTTGAAAAAACAGGATTGACAGCAAGTGTCATCTCAAGCATCGATGCCACTATCGATAAAGCAAAAGCTTTGTAAAAAAGCGCTGAACTAAATCGTTCAGCGTTTTTCTAATTTTACTCTATAGAAGAAGCATAAGAAGTACTCCCAATGCATTATTAATAAAATGGATAGCTATTGTATATTCCAGTTTCTGTGTCTTATGATAAACAACAGCAAGTACCAATCCCATACCACCATAAATAATCCAACTTCCAATATTAGTTGGTATATGCAATAAACCAAAAAGCAGAGAACTAAGGATAACACCAAGGTAAGAATTATTAAAGACACGTCCTAAGATAAGTCCACGCATAACCGTTTCTTCCACAATTGGCGCTGCAATAGCAGTCAATACAATTAACAAAAGAGGTGACATACCAAGTTGCTCAAGCGCTGCTTGATTTTCTGTATTTGCCCCAATACCATTTTCTAAAAGTAAGACAACACCACCGATATACTTGACAATAGTTAGCACAACAAAACCAACCAAAATTGTTTTCCAAGCTTTCCATGTTTTTAAGTCTTTTAAATGATTCAACAGCCCCACTCGCTTAGCAACAAAAACTGTAAGAGCCGCAACAATCAAGAGAGCTAAAATAATCAAAGCAGACTGCCAGAATGGTTGGTCTGCTGCAATAAATGCTGTTGGCAATTGTTCCAAGAAAAGCAAGCCTAGAGCTAAAAAGAAATATTTTAAAGCTGTTAAAAGTTTTTTCATGATATCACCTCTTATAAAATTCTTGTAAATATTAGTTTAAAGAAAACAAATCCCCAAAATAAACTATACAACCAAATCAGCAAGACTATCGGATAAGTCAATACAATACCTATAAAAGCATACAAGATAATCAACATAAAATTCTCTAAAAATAAGAGAATCAGCGTTGATAAAGCCGTCACTCGCAAGATGAGTTGATTGCGTTCATCATAAGCAGCAATATAAGCTGCTTTTAAACGATTCGGTTGCCTAATTAAAATAAGACGATAAATAGCAGCCACTAATCCTGCCACTCCTCCACCTAGTAACAAACCAGCCGCAAAATCATTGGTCTTGATAAAAAATGAAGTCAGTAAACATGAAGCAGCAACAAATAGAAAACTTAGGGATACCGTCATCATATAATGACGATATTCTTCCAATGTCTTTTTCCGAGTCATGCTTATTAAAGCTTTTAAAACCACAATTTTCTCCTTTTATTTCCCCCAAATTTTACCTTGAAAAAAAGTAATAGATAATCCGTTTAACATGATACTCATTGCTAGTAGAAAACCTGATAAAAAATCACTCAGATTAGCCACCAATACTGTAAGTAACAATAGTTGCCCTAAACTTAGCATAGCAAGACCAACGTTTTTCAACGTCTCACGGTTGCCATTTTTCATAGTCTCATAAAGTGTATTCATCTTTTTCTCCTACTTTTCATCTTCAAAAATAAAAATCTCTTCAATTGTTTTCCCAAAATATTTAGCAATTTTATGGGCTAATTCCAAAGAAGCATTATATCGTCCCTTTTCAAGCGAGATAATGGTTTGCCTTGTCACATCTAACGCTTCTGCTAGTTCTGCTTGGCTGATTTTACTAGCCTTACGCAGTTCTTGAATTTTTGTTTTCATTTCCTCCTCCATATCAGCTTAATTAGTAAAGGAAACTTTACATTTTTAGTATAGTACGCTTTACATTTTTTGTCAAGTTTATTTTACATTTTTATGAAACAATCAAAAAAGCTGACCCATTCAGGTCAGCTTTTCTGGTCTTATCATAATATTTGATAACTTAATTAGTAGAATTTTTAAAACGTTCAACGTCACGCGCAATCACAAGTTCTTCATCAGTTGGGATAACCATAGTTTTCACACGCGCTTTATCTGTTGAAATAACGCCATAGGCTCCTGACACATTCTTAGCTGGATCCGTATCAACACCAAACCAAGTCATGCCAGAAATAATATCCTCACGAACAACGCTTGAATTCTCACCGATACCTGCCGTAAAGACAACAGCATCAGCGCCATTCAAAACCGCAAAATACTGTGCAATGTATTTTCGTAAACGATCAATATACATGTCATAAGCTAACTGACATTTTTCATCGCCCTCTTCCTTCCCAGCAAGAATATCACGCATATCACTTGATTTCTCAGAAATACCAAGAAGACCTGAATCGCGATTTAATACCGTACGAATTTTTTGAGGGCTATTAAGGTTTGGTTCACACTCTAATAAATACGTAATCACACCAGGATCAATGCTTCCTGAACGTGTACCCATCATTGTTCCACCAAGCGGTGTCAAGCCCATTGAAGTATCAACAGATTTACCGTCCTTGATAGCAGTCACGGACACCCCATTACCAATATGGCAAGTAATTAATTTCAGATCTTCCAAGGGTTTTCCTAAAACCTTTGCCGCTTCTTGCGCGACATATTGGTGACTTGTTCCATGGGCACCATATTTACGAATCTTATAATCAGTATAATAACGATTTGCAATCGGATAGCGGTATGCTACTTCAGGCATTGTTGCATGAAAAGCAGTATCAAAAACAACAACACTTGTAATGTCAGGCAAAAGGTCTTTAAAAGCTCTAATTCCAAGAGCTGCTCCAGGATTGTGAAGCGGTGCTAATACGGATAACTCCTCAACTTGTTGAATGACTTTATCAGTTACCAAAACCGAATCTTTGAAGTACTCACCCCCAGCAACAACACGATGTCCAACACCCGTGATTTCATCATAACTAGCAATGATGTCCATTGAAATCAAATCATCCAAGAAAATTTTAACAGCTGCTGTGTGGTCTGGAATATCCTTGGTCTCAGATTTCGTCTGTCCATTAAATTTAACCGTAGAAATACCATTGACAAGACCAATACGTTCAATTAGCCCTTTTGCAATAACTTCTTCTTCTGGCATATTATACAATTGCCATTTCAGACTTGAACTTCCTGCATTAATAGAAATAGTTTTCGCCATAAATTTACCTCTAAAGCGCTTTCATGTTATATCTCCATTATATCACATTTTTTTTAAAATTCATATTATCAACTTTCCATTTTTGAAATTTTCCAATGAAATCGGTCAGAGTTTCACGACTTTGTAAGTCAGAAAGTGGATAAACAAAGGTTTCTGGCGTCTGCGCAGCTTGTTTTTTCAAAACAAAAATTGATTTCGCATTCGCTGCATTGCCAAAAATAGATTCTGGCAAAGTAATCACGGCGATAATATCCGCGTAATCTTTCAACCATTGTTTCAATAAATCACTCTGTTTGCTTGTCAAAAGACTAACGGGCGCCAAAAAGACTGCAATACCATCTTTTTTGAGATATTTTAACGATTGTTCCATTAACAAATGGTGGGCATAGGTATGCTCATCAGAACTTGCCACTTTATAACGTTTTGCAATGTCATCATTAGGATAGAAACCCACTGGCAAATCACTAATAATCACATCACTTTCTTGTAGAATTTGTGGACGCACAGCGTCTTCTTGAATAAACCGAGCATCAGAATCCATCACTTCTGCAATACTTGCTGATAAATCAATCAACAAATCGTCAACTTCAATACCAAGATAATTTAATTCTTTAGACGAATTATTTAAGAATGTTTGAGCAAGGTTCCCTGTCCCACTACCAATTTCTAAAAGGTCAATTTTATCTGAATCTGTCAGATTTTCAATCAAGAACAGCAAAATAAAACCAATAGCATCTGGTGTAAATTGATGATTGGCTTGCAGTTGCTCTGTTTGACCAGCTTTGATAAAGATAAATTGGAAAGCTCGACGCCACTCTTCTTTGGTCAATGCAAGCTGACGCAGTTTCTCATTGTTGGCAGCAACTTCTTCACTGGCACCTTCAGCACCCAAGTAAAAAGAGTTCTGTTCAATAAGCGCATCATAAATATGAGTTTTTAACTCATTTTCAATTAATTGGATATTTTCTAAAATCAGCTCATAGGCTGTTTCAATTTTTTCAAAATTCATCTTGTCCTCCGCAACCCTATCATATCAAAAAACGCAGGAAATGAAAAGAAAGCCCTAATTAGCTTTCTCTTTCTGAACACTTTGGAAAACATAGTCAAATTCTTGTTGATTAGGCAGTTTGACCATCACCTGCAATCGATTATCTTGGAAGTTGTAGTCAGTTACTCCTTGGTCAAATGTAAGGTGACCAGTATCCTCTTTTGCCAAATCTTTTGTTAATTCTGCCATTAAATAAGCCTGACTAGCAGATAGCTGCGCTTGGTGTTGTCGCTCCATTGCCACGACACGTCCTAGATAAAATTGCAAAAGCAAGGCAAAAATTGCTGCCATAAGCAAAGCATAGATTAAAATCCCTGCCTTAACTTGCCGTTTCAAAAGTGTAAACAAATGTCCTCTCCAAACCATTCTCTAAAGTCAATGTCATTGTCACCTTCTGACCATCTCTAGAAATAGCAGAAGATCTTACTCCAAATATCATTGGCTGATAGCCTTGACCAGATGCGTTTGTTTTACGAAAATCATCAGCCTTTGACTGTCCAAATGCCAACTTTTGACTGGACTTCGTCACATATAGCTTGTTATTTTCAACCTTATCTAATTGACAATTGGCAAGTTCCGCACGCAGCTGTTGTGAAAACAAAAGCCAGTTTTCCTCTTGATTTTCCGACAAATAATGCACATTTGCAGAAATAGATTGCGTTAAGCCATTGTAAACAAGAATAGCACCCGAAATTACCAATAAAGAAACCAAACATTCTATGAGGGTGAATGCCTTTAAACTAGTCTTTTTTAACATGTAATATTTCCGTTTTCGCCTCATAAACATAGACCTCTCCATCTTTTTTGATAATCTCAACCTCAATACCATTCATCTTCAAATGATTTTGCCCTGTTTGCACAGCCATTGTTGCCACATTAAGAACTTCCTGCTGCCGTAAACTTTCTTGCATAAACTGCCTATTTTTATCAATTTCCCCTAAAACAATACTCGTAATCATCGCTAACAATCCTAGTGCTATCAAGCTTTCAAGGAGTATGTAAGCTTTTAGTTTCTGTCTTTTTATATTTACCACTCCCTAAATATAATTGATAGTTGAACTCTTTATCTGACGTTTGAAAGGCTAATTTTGCCAAGGACGAATTACCTCCTGCTTTGTCAAAATTGACTTGATAAGTTTTATCAACTTTGACCGATGGAGGGAGTTTTACCGCTGAGAAATCAGTAGATACTTCCTCTTGCGAAACAGTCAACGTAAAACTTTGTTGCCTAGCATTAGCTAATTTTTGCGTGTCACAATAGAGATTTTCAAACGATAAAAAGAAAATCTTTTCTTCTACATTTTGAAAAATACCATTCAAAGAGCCTGACAACATCATGATAATAAAACAGGCAATTCCTAGTGTTAATAAACTTTCTAAAAGGGTAAAAGCTGAAACTGTTTTATTTTTTAGCTTCATTGTAAGTTTTTGCTTGTTCAGAAGTGATGTAGCCAACTTCAACTAAATCATCAACAGTCGGTTTATCTCCCGTTTTCAGTTCGTACAAATCCATCTGGCTTTCAACCACTTTCACAACAGCAGCATCGCCTTTTTCACGAACAACGTCCTTTTGCTTACTCAAATTCGGTACAAAAAGCAACATTAAAACACTGATAATAAGAAGCACAATCAACATCTCCACAAGTGTGAAAGCAGCCACAGACTTTTTACGTAATTTTTTCCAAATCTTTTTCATTAAAAATTTCCTCCCATATTTTGATACATTGGCAACAGCATTGCCACATAAATTAACACAATAATCAAAGCTACAAAGACAAAAACAAGTGGTTGAATGAGCTGTGTTGCTTGAGTCAATTTGCCAAAAAAGCTCTGCCATGTTTCCTCAGCATAAATGTCCAACTCACGCCCAAGCTTTGATTTGATCTCACCATATTCAATCATCAAGCTCAATTCTCGCAAAAAGAATGGATAATCCAGAACTTTTTGATGAAAAGCTTGCCCTGAAAGCAGCGCTTCTTCCATATCCTTTCCAATCTCTTGAAATAAGAGCGACTTTTGCTTTTGCATGATTCCCACGATTGCCATTAATTCAATACCTTGCCCAATCAAATTCCCCCATTCACGCGCATAGTAAGCTGTCAAATATAACCTAACATAGTTTCCCACAAGTGGAATCCGGCTTATTCGACTATATAAATCAATCTGCGATAAACGCCTAGCATAAAATGTCGTACAAATAAGCAACACTCCAATCGAGAAAATACTTAACAAAAAAATCGTTGGAAAATGCGCAATAATCTGCGTTGCCACATTTTGGCTTTCCAGCTGCGGCAGTAAATAATTCTTCAACCCCAGCATAATCAAAATAAGAAACAAGAACAAAATCAATGGATACGTTGCAACTTCAATTAACTTTTTTCTGACGACAGTCATGCTAGAAAGGTAAGACTCAATTTTTAGCAGACTTTTCTGACTGTTTCCATGAACATCAGCCAAAGCAATTTGTGTGACAATATTGTCCGAAAACCCTAAATCTACCATCATTGCTGCTAGACTAGCACCATTTAACAAACTTTCTTGCATCCTCTCAACATAAACCTCTGACAACAATTGACTTCTTCGGAGAAAAAACACAATTTCTGTTAAATTAAACCCACTTTTAAAAAGATTATTAAAGAGTTGGATAACCTTGCGCTGTTTTTTAAATGGCAATTTTTTCGATTTTTGCTTGTTCAGCTGTGATATGTCCGTCTTTAACAAGACTTTCAATTTTTGCATTCCAGCATTCTGGTCGGTGACTTTCAAAGTTTTCTTTAACAAAATCAATCACACCTCCTCCACCAATTAAGCGTTGATAAACAATGGCACGCAAACTATTTTCCAATTCTTGCTTACTAACACCCAATTCCAAAAGACGTTCGTAAACGCCAGGGATACTTTTCGCATGAATGGTCGAAAACACAATAGCTCCTGTCAAACTTGCACGAACGACTGCACGCGCTGTCTCGCTATCACGAATTTCTCCAATAATCAGAATATCTGGTCTATGGCGAAGCGATAATTTAATTAGCTCATCATAAGTCATCCCAATATCACTATTTAACTGCAACTGCAACATTTGTTCTTGTTTGATTTCAACAGGGTCCTCAATTGTAATGACTTGCTTATCAGGAAATTTTTCACGAACCAATTGGTACATGAGAGTGGTTTTTCCACTCCCTACTGGTCCCGAAAAAAGGTAAAGTCCCCTACTATCAATGGCTTCTAAAATATTTTTCATCCCATCAAACCAATATTGCAAGTCATGACGGCCAGAATAAAGCAAGCGAATCACTAAACTTTCTCGTCCACGATAATCACCAACACTCGACAAGCGAAGCGAAATCTCTTCCTCATCTGCAAATTGATAATCACAAGAACCTAACTGACTGCGACGTTTCTCACCAACATTCATACCAGCCACAAATTTAAAATGACTAATCAAGCTAGTCATCTGCTCTATCTCAAAATAATCAACAAATCGCCGTTGGTCTCCTACGCGTTGATACACTTCATAACAATCTTCTCTAGGTAAAATGTAAATATCTTGCGCATTAACTTCAACAGCATCTTTAATGAGTTGCTTTGCTTCTTCCTGAATCATCTTGACCTCCTACTTTTCTATTCGTAAATTAGTCATAAAAAACAAAAAAATCATGGAAAAAATTCCATGATTACGATTCGAATTTACAATTTTGGGGTCTTAACTCATCATTTTGAACGTTAAAATGATAAGAAAAAGTCCCTTCAGGCAATTCTTTACCGTCTTTGAGCATTAAAATGGAATGGTACTGTTGCAGATAATCCCCACAATTCTCACACCAACGTTGATCTGTCTTATCCCAGAAAGCCGCCTGAAGATTATCATGATATTTACAACTTGGTAAAGTCGTTTTAAGAGATAACCATTCTGTTTTGTAAAAGGAGAAAGCATCCTCAAAATACTCAAAACGTTTTTCTTCTATAATATCTTTTTGCCAATCTTTCAAGAACCACCACGGCTCATAATCCCCATACATTTTTATCACTTGATACATTTAACACACTTCCTTACGGAGTTTATTATATAAAAATCAAAAGCTTTTTAAAAAGAATTTGCTTATTTAGAATTATTATCAGTAAAGTTCGGTGATAATAAGCACAAAGGTCTGAGATGAAAATCTCAGACCTTTTCATTTATTAGCATAAAATGTGAACTAACCTTATTCAGCACCTGTTGAAACGGTTGCTTCAACTGTTTCTGCTTCTTCACTTATTTCAAGTTCATTAACAGCTTGTGGTTCAAGGTTACGGTAACGAGCCATACCTGTACCAGCTGGAATGATTTTACCGATGATAACATTTTCTTTAAGACCAAGAAGATGATCTTTCTTACCACGGATAGCAGCATCTGTAAGAACACGAGTTGTTTCTTGGAATGATGCGGCTGACAAGAATGAGTTAGTTTCAAGCGAAGCTTTTGTAATCCCCATAAGCACTGGACGTGATGTTGCAGGGATACCACCAGAGATAACAACATCTTTGTTAGCATCCGTAAAGTCTGCAATATCCATAAGTGTGCCTGGGAGAAGTTCTGTATCACCTGGATCCATGATACGAACTTTGCGAAGCATTTGGCGAACCATTACTTCGACGTGTTTATCACCGATTTCTACCCCTTGGCTACGGTAAACTTTTTGTACTTCAGCAAGAAGGTAAGTTTCAACTGATAATGTGTCACGAACTTCAAGGAGACGTTTAGGTTGGATAGAACCTTCAGTAAGTGGAGCACCACGGTGTACCTCATCACCAACAGCAACTTTCATGCGGGCAGTGAATGGTACCACGTATTCACCCATACCAGTTTTACCTTGAACGTAAACTTTCTTAGTACGTGTAGAAGCATCTTCTTCGATGTCAACAACAGTACCTTTAACTTCAGTAATAACGGCTTCCCCTTTAGGATTACGAGCTTCAAAGATTTCTTGGATACGAGGAAGACCTTGTGTGATATCGGTATTTGACGCAACACCACCCGTGTGGAAAGTACGCATTGTAAGCTGTGTACCAGGTTCACCGATAGATTGAGCGGCAATTGTACCAACTGCTTCACCAACTTCAACCGCATCACCTGTTGCAAGGTTGACACCATAACAGTGACGGCAGACACCATGACGAGTGTTACATGTGAATACTGAACGGATTGTAACTTCTTCAACACCAGCTTTAACAATTTCAGCTGCCATATCTTCAGTAATCAATACATCTGAACCAACAATAACTTCGCCAGTTTCAGGATGTTTAACAGATTTCTTAGTGTAACGACCAACCAGACGCTCTTCAAGAGTTTCTGTCACCTCTTTACCGTCAGTAATGGCACGAATAACAAGACCACGGTCAGTTCCACAATCATCTTCACGAATGATAACATCTTGGGCAACGTCAACCAAACGACGAGTAAGGTAACCAGAGTCGGCAGTCTTAAGGGCTGTATCGGTCATACCTTTACGAGCACCGTGAGTTGAGAAGAACATTTCCAAGACAGACAAACCTTCACGGAAGTTAGATAGGATAGGCAATTCCATGATACGTCCGTTCGGAGCAGCCATCAAACCACGCATACCGGCAAGTTGTGAGAAGTTAGAGATGTTACCACGAGCTCCTGAGTCCATCATCATAACGATAGGATTCTTAGGATCTTGTGTTTCAATCAGACGTTGTTCAAGTTCTTCTTTAGCTTCACGCCATGTTGTTGTAACAGCAACATAACGGTCATCATCAGTCATCAAACCACGACGGAAGGCTTTGTTGATTTGTTCAACTTTGCTGTGAGCTGCATCGATAATTTCTTGTTTGTTATCGATAACTGGGATATCGGCGATACCTACTGTCAAACCAGCAAGAGTTGAATGATAGTAACCAAGGTCTTTCAAGCGGTCAAGGAAAGCTGATGTTTCTGTTGTACGGAAACGTTTAAAGATTTCCGCAATGATATTTCCAAGATTTTTCTTCTTAAATGGTACATTGATTTCCAAGCTGTCAATAGCAGATTGAATATCTTGTCCTGGTGCTAAGAAGTATTTATCTGGAGTTTTTTCTGTTAGGTTAGCATTGTTTGGCTCTTGAAGGTAAGGTAAATCCTCAGGCATGATATCGTTGAAGAGAATCTTACCTACAGTTGTAACCAGGATTTTATGTTTCTGTTCGTCAGTCCATGGTTTATTTGGCATGCTATCAACGGCAATACCCACACGAGTATGCAAGTGAACATAACCATTACGGTAAGCCATAACTGCTTCATCACGGTCTTTGAAGATCATTCCTTCACCTTCACGACCTGGTTCTTCCATAGTAAGGTAGTAGTTACCAAGAACCATATCTTGAGATGGTGTTACGACTGGTTTACCATCTTTAGGGTTAAGGATGTGTTCTGCGGCAAGCATAAGAAGACGTGCTTCAGCTTGTGCTTCTTCAGAAAGTGGTACGTGGATGGCCATTTGGTCACCATCGAAGTCGGCATTGTAGGCTTCACAAACAAGTGGGTGAAGACGAAGTGCTTTACCATCGATAAGGACTGGTTCGAAGGCTTGGATACCCAAACGGTGAAGAGTCGGTGCGCGGTTAAGCAGTACTGGATGTTCTTTGATAACTTCTTCAAGAATATCCCAAATACGTTCATCACCACGTTCAACCATACGTTTCGCTGCTTTAACGTTACCAGCATAGTCACGCGCAACAATTTCACGCATTACGAATGGTTTGAACAATTCGATAGCCATTTCACGCGGCACACCACATTGATACATTTTAAGTGTTGGACCTACGGCGATAACTGAACGTCCAGAGAAGTCAACACGTTTACCAAGCAAGTTTTGACGGAAACGACCTTGTTTACCTTTAAGCATGTGGCTCAAAGATTTAAGAGGACGGCTACCAGGACCAGTGATTGGACGACCACGACGACCGTTATCGATAAGAGCATCAACAGCTTCTTGCAACATACGTTTTTCATTTTGCACAATGATACCTGGGGCATTCAATTCAAGCAAACGAGCCAAACGGTTGTTACGGTTGATAACACGACGGTAAAGGTCATTCAAGTCAGATGCAGCGAAACGTCCACCATCCAATTGAACCATTGGACGAAGATCTGGTGGAATAACTGGCAAGATGTTAAGTACCATCCATTCTGGTTTGTTACCAGATTTGTAGAAGGCATCAAGCACGTCCAAACGACGGACAGCTTTGATACGTTTTTGCCCTGTTGCTGTTTTCAATTCTTCCTTAAGTTCAGCGATTTCAGATTTCAAATCAACGCGTTTAAGAAGATCTTGGATAGCTTCAGCACCCATTTTCGCAACAAATGAGCCTTGTCCGTATTCTTGTAATTTTTCACGATATTCACGCTCAGTCAAAAGTGATTTTGGTTCAAGCGGAGTATCTTTTGGATCAATAACTACGTAAGCAGCGAAGTAAATAACTTCTTCAAGAGCACGTGGACTCATATCAAGAGTAAGTCCCATGCGTGATGGAATACCTTTGAAGTACCAGATGTGTGATACTGGAGCTTTCAATTCAATGTGTCCCATGCGTTCACGACGAACTTTAGCACGTGTTACTTCAACACCACAGCGGTCACAAACAATTCCTTTATAACGAATACGTTTATATTTACCACAAGCACATTCCCAGTCTTTTGTTGGTCCAAAGATTACTTCATCAAAAAGACCTTCACGTTCTGGTTTGAGCGTACGATAGTTGATTGTTTCAGGTTTTTTAACTTCACCATAAGACCATGAACGGACTTTACTTGGTGAGGCTAATGTGATTTGCATACTTTTAAAACGATTTACGTCAACCACTAGTTTTACCTTTCTTTATTGTTCTTTTGAAAATAGCAGAGCTACTTTCTAATTTGTCACGACTTACAAACTTTTGTCTGCAAGACATTATTTATCGTTATAGGACTCATTCAAACAATCTGACTAGGAAAGGCAAGGTTGGCTTGCACTTTCCATGTCTAAATTGTTATTTCCTATTATTTATTTTCTTCAGCAGAAACTTCTACTTTTTCAGCAGATTCAGTTTCTTGCTTTTGACGAGCTTTTTCAAGGTCATCAACGTGCATAACGTCGTCGTCTTCACCTTCATCAAGATCACGAAGTTCTACTTCGTTATCATCTTCATCAAGCACACGCATATCAAGACCAAGTGATTGCAATTCTTTAACAAGCACTCGGAATGATTCTGGTACACCTGGTTTTGGAATTGGTTTACCTTTAGTGATAGCTTCATAAGCTTTAAGACGTCCAGTCACATCATCTGACTTGTATGTCAAGATTTCTTGAAGGACATTTGATGCACCATAAGCTTCCAAAGCCCAAACTTCCATTTCACCGAAACGTTGTCCACCAAATTGTGCTTTACCACCAAGAGGTTGTTGTGTAACAAGTGAGTAAGGACCAACTGAACGAGCGTGAAGTTTATCATCAACCATGTGGTGAAGTTTGATCATGTACATGATACCAACAGAGACACGATTATCAAATGGTTCACCTGTACGACCGTCATAAAGAACTGTCTTAGCGTCGCTATCCATACCAGCTTCACGAACAGTATCCCAAAGGTCTTCTGAAGTTGCCCCGTCAAAGACTGGAGTTGCAATGTGAATACCGAGGTTACGAGCTGCCATACCAAGGTGAAGTTCCATAACTTGTCCGATATTCATACGAGATGGCACCCCAAGAGGGTTCAACATGATATCAACTGGAGTTCCGTCTGGAAGATATGGCATGTCTTCAACAGGAACGATACGAGAAACAACCCCTTTGTTTCCGTGACGACCGGCCATTTTATCTCCGACTTTGATTTTACGTTTTTGTGCAATGTAAACACGAACGAGCATGTTGACACCTGATTGCAATTCATCACCGTTAGCACGTGTGAAGATTTTAACGTCACGAACAACACCGTCTCCACCGTGTGGTACACGAAGTGATGTATCACGTACTTCACGAGATTTATCACCGAAGATTGCGTGAAGAAGGCGTTCTTCAGCAGAAAGGTCTTTTTCACCTTTAGGTGTTACTTTACCTACAAGGATATCACCTTCTTTAACTTCAGCACCAATACGGATAATACCCATTTCGTCAAGGTCTTTAAGAGCTTCTTCACCAACGTTTGGAATTTCGCGAGTGATTTCTTCAGGGCCTAACTTAGTATCACGTGTTTCTGATTCAAATTCTTCCAAGTGAACTGATGTGTAAACATCTTCTTTAACAAGACGTTCGCTCATGATAACGGCATCTTCATAGTTGTAACCATCCCATGTCATGTAGGCAACGATTGGGTTTTGACCAAGTGCCATTTCACCTTTTTCCATAGAAGGTCCGTCAGCAATGAAGTCACCTTTTTCAACAATATCACCAACTTTAACAAGTGTACGTTGGTTGTATGCTGTACCTGAGTTTGAACGACGGAATTTAGTAATGTGGTAAACATCAAGTGAACCATCTTCACGACGAACTTCAACTTTTTCAGCGTCTGAGAAGACTACGCGTCCATCATGTTTAGCGATAACAGCGGCACCAGAATCGTGAGCTGCTTGATATTCCATACCAGTACCAACATATGGTGCATGTGGGTCAATCAATGGCACCGCTTGACGTTGCATGTTGGCACCCATAAGGGCACGGTTTGAATCATCATTTTCAAGGAAAGGAATACATGCTGTCGCAACGGCAACTACTTGTTTAGGAGAAACATCCACGAAGTCAACGATGTTTGATGGGAATTCTTGGTTATTACCTTGATGACGTCCCATAACAATTTCTTCAGCGAATGTTCCATCTTCGTTAAGTTTCGAGTTAGCTTGCGCTACCGTGTATTCATCTTCTTCATCGGCAGTCAACCAAACAATTTCGTTTGTAACCACACCAGTAGTACGGTCAACTTTACGATATGGTGTTTGGATGAAACCATATTTATTAAGATGTCCGTATGTTGACAAGTTATTAATCAAACCGATGTTAGGTCCTTCAGGAGTTTCAATCGGACACATACGACCATAGTGAGTGTAGTGCACG
>OGXN01001158.1_pt1 | contig 27106 bp, 20 predicted proteins | sample 1576281 | NCBI WGS metagenome assembly OGXN01 (sample SAMEA3541494, study PRJEB24748) | human gut metagenome | biome: human gut; feature: human-associated habitat; material: faeces | place: China | collected 2012
GGGGTAATGCTCAGACGTTCACTCATTGTACTTCTCCATGCCAGGGCGTCAGGCGGCGCTGTAACGCGCGCAGACCCAGTTCTAAAAGAAAGGCGATAATCGCAATCACCGCGATCCCCGCCAGCACCACGTCAGTCGCGAGAAATTCACCCGCTGACTGAACCATAAATCCTAAACCGCGCGTCGCGGCAATCAGCTCCGCCGCTACCAGCGTAGACCAGCCCACACCCAGACCAATGCGTAATCCGGTGAGGATTTCCGGCAGCGCGCCGGGCAAAATGACAAACCACAGCACCTGCGCACGGCTGGCACCCAGCGACTGGGCGGCACGAATGCGAACCTGCTGCGCGCTTTTCACCCCCGCCAGCGCCGACATCGCCACCGGCGCAAAAATCGCTAAATAGATCAGCAAGATCTTCGAGGTTTCGCCAATACCAAACCAGATCACCATCAGCGGCAAATAAGCCAGCGGCGGCACCGGACGATAAAGCTCGATTATCGGATCCAGAATGCCGCGCACCGTCGGGCTTAGCCCCATGGCGATCCCGACCGGAATACCGATCAACACCGCCGCGAGTAGCGCCAGCAAAATGCGCGTCAGGCTGGCTGCCAGATGCTGCCACAGCGTGGCGTCCATAAATCCCTGCGGCCCGGCAATGGTGAGCAGTTTTGCCAGTACCTGTTGCGGTGGCGGCAAAAACAGCGGGCTAATCAGTTGCAGCGCCGCGACTGCCCACCATACAGTGAGCAAAACCGCTAACGTACCAATGCTTAAGGTCACCTGACGCGAGAGCGGCCAGCGCCATTTCAGCCGATGCGAATGCAGTATTTCATTAATGAGCACACTCATGAGAACGCCTCCCGTTGCTCAAATACGCGGCTTAAAACATATTCGCGCATGGCGATGAATTGTGGATCGGACTTGATGCTGCGGCTCGACTCTCCCGCAACAAAGCGGCGAGCAAAGTTGAGCGGCAGCCGCTCCAGCACACGGCCTGGGCCGGGTGAAAGCAAAACCAGTTCAGTCGCCATAAACACCGCTTCTTCTATATCGTGGGTAATCAACAGCACCTGCTTTCCCGTCTCCTGCCAAAGTTTCAGCAGCAGGGTTTGCATCTGGTCGCGGGTGAAGGCGTCCAGCGCACCAAACGGTTCGTCGAGTAATAACAGCTGGGGATTTGCCGCCAACGCGCGGGCAATCCCCACCCGCTGACGTTGACCACCGGAAAGCTGCCAGATGTAGCGTTTTTCTGCGCCTTCCAGCCCGACTTTTTTCACCATCTGGTGTGCGATTTCCAGTCGCTGCATTTTCTCTACACCTGCCAGTTGCAGGCCGAACGCCACGTTGTCCTGTACATTGCGCCACGGTAACAACCCTTCATTCTGAAAAACTACGCCACGCTCTGCTCCCGGTCCCTGAATACCCTTACCCGCCAGTTGAATGCTGCCATGCTGATAAGGCACAAAACCAGCAATCAAATTCAGCAACGTAGTTTTGCCGCAGCCAGACGGCCCCAGAACTACCAGAAGCTCGCCGCTTTCCAGCGTCAGGTTGATATCTTCCAGTGCCGGTTTGCCGCCATAATCGGCGTAAAGATGAGAAATTTGCAGCATCTGCGCCTCCTTTTATTGCACGAAGCGCGAGGTAACGTACTGGCTGTAATCATTCGCTACAGCCGGGACTTTGCCCTGCTCTTTCAAAAACTGCGCGGTGTCGATGATCGCTTTGTTCACCGGTCCGGTCAGTTCTGCCGTTTGTTGCTGCGGCGTCAGATAGGTATTCCCCTTCACCAGCCCCGGAACGTCACCTTCCGGCACGCCGCTTAACCGCGCCAGTTTGCTGATGTTTTCCGGCTGTTTCAGCCACGCGTCTGGGTTAGCAATGTACGGTTGCTGAGCATCGATGGCGCTTTTAGCGAACGCTTTCACGACCTCAGGATGTTTCTCGGCAAAATCTTTCCGCACGACCCAGACGTCCAGTGTCGGCGCGCCCCACTGCCCGACCTGTTCAGAATCGGTCAGCACCTTGCCATCTTTTTCCAGGGCGTTAACCGCCGGTGCCCATACATAAGCACCATCAATATCTCCCCGCTGCCATGCGGCGATAATTGCGGGCGGCTGCAGGTTCACAATCTCAACTTGCCCAGGTTTAATACCCCAGTGTTTCAGCGCCGCCAGCAGGCTGTAGTGGGTGGTGGAGATAAACGGTACGGCGATGCGTTTACCAATCAAGTCTTCCGGTTTACTGATAGTTTTCTTTACCACCAGCGCTTCGGAGTTACCCAGTTTTGACGCCAGCAAGAAGACTTCAATCGGCACCTGTTGGCTGGTTGCAACCGCTAACGGGCTGGAACCGAGGTTGCCGATTTGCACATCGCCCGAAGCCAGCGCCCGCACGATGCTGGCTCCACTGTCAAACTTACGCCAGTCCACGGTTGCTCCGCTTTCTTTAGCAAAGGTGTTGTCGGCCTGAGCCACTTTCGCCGGTTCGGCGGAGGTTTGATACGCCACGGTGACGTTCACCGCTTGCGCCTGAAAAGCGATGAATGCCAGTGCGGCAAGAAATGTGTTACGCGATGAAATTGCCATGATTGTCTGCTCCCCCGTCTTGTTATGGGAGCAGTATTTCGTTGCGGGTAAGTTTGATAAAGGAATTAAAACGTCTTGTTAATAACAAAGCGTTTTTAGAAAAAAATCGGCAATGGTTAGCGAGTTTGCGCATTTTGCTACTTTTAACAAACATCGCCTGATGTGACGCTCACGCCTCTTATCATGCCTACAAATACTGGGGCCGGATAAATTTTATTCTCCAGTGTTATATACTATAGGGGGGTATGCATTGACATATAGCATACCCCCCTATAGTATATTGCGTGCAGATGATGAGGTGCGAAATGCCCAGTACTCCGGAAGAGAAGAAAAAGGTCCTTACTCGAGTTCGTCGTATTCGGGGGCAGATTGATGCTCTGGAACGGTCGCTGGAGGGTGATGCCGAATGCCGTGCCATACTCCAACAGATCGCTGCCGTTCGGGGCGCGGCTAACGGACTGATGGCAGAAGTGCTTGAAAGCCATATCCGGGAAACGTTTGACCGAAATGACTGCTACAGCCGTGAAGTCAGCCAATCCGTTGACGACACTATTGAACTGGTTCGTGCCTATCTTAAATAGCTGAATCTATTACCATATTGAGGAAGAGCGAGAGATGAAATCACGTGCTGCCGTTGCATTTGCTCCCGGTAAACCGCTGGAAATCGTTGAAATTGACGTTGCACCACCGAAAAAAGGTGAAGTGCTGATTAAAGTCACCCATACCGGTGTTTGCCATACCGACGCATTTACCCTCTCCGGCGATGACCCGGAAGGTGTCTTCCCAGTGGTTCTCGGTCACGAAGGGGCCGGGGTTGTAGTTGAAGTCGGTGAAGGCGTAACCAGCGTCAAACCTGGCGACCATGTGATCCCACTTTACACCGCAGAGTGCGGCGAGTGTGAGTTTTGTCGTTCTGGCAAAACCAACCTGTGTGTCGCGGTTCGCGAAACGCAGGGCAAAGGCTTGATGCCAGACGGCACCACCCGTTTTTCTTACAACGGGCAGCCGCTTTATCACTACATGGGATGCTCAACATTCAGTGAATACACCGTGGTAGCGGAAGTGTCTCTGGCCAAAATTAATCCAGAAGCAAACCATGAACACGTCTGCCTGCTGGGCTGTGGCGTGACCACCGGTATTGGCGCGGTACACAACACAGCTAAAGTCCAGCCAGGTGATTCTGTTGCCGTGTTTGGTCTTGGCGCGATTGGTCTGGCAGTGGTTCAGGGCGCGCGTCAGGCAAAAGCGGGACGGATTATCGCTATCGATACCAACCCGAAGAAATTCGAACTGGCGCGTCGCTTCGGTGCCACCGACTGCATTAACCCGAATGACTACGACAAACCGATTAAAGATGTCCTGCTGGATATCAACAAATGGGGTATCGACCATACCTTTGAATGCATCGGTAACGTCAACGTGATGCGTGCAGCGCTGGAAAGCGCGCACCGCGGCTGGGGTCAGTCGGTGATCATCGGGGTAGCAGGCTCCGGTCAGGAAATCTCCACCCGTCCATTCCAGTTGGTCACCGGTCGCGTATGGAAAGGTTCCGCGTTTGGCGGCGTGAAAGGTCGTTCCCAGTTACCGGGTATGGTTGAAGATGCGATGAAAGGTGATATCGATCTGGAACCGTTTGTCACGCATACCATGAGCCTGGATGAAATTAATGACGCCTTCGACCTGATGCATGAAGGTAAATCCATTCGAACCGTAATTCGTTACTGATTTCCCGCAGGTATCCCCCGTCCACTTCAGACGGGGTTCTTAATACTCTCCCCGGGCAGCCGTCCGGGGGATTAACCGTGAGATAATGACTGATGGAACTCATTGAAAAACATGCCAGCTTTGGCGGCTGGCAAAATGTGTATCGGCATTATTCCCAATCACTGAAATGTGAAATGAATGTCGGCGTCTATCTCCCCCCAAAAGCCGAGAATGAAAAATTGCCGGTGTTGTACTGGCTTTCAGGCCTGACCTGCAACGAGCAAAATTTCATTACTAAATCGGGGATGCAGCGTTACGCGGCTGAGCACAACATTATTGTTGTTGCGCCGGACACCAGTCCGCGAGGCAGTCATGTCGCAGATGCTGACCGTTACGATCTCGGGCAAGGTGCCGGGTTTTACCTGAACGCGACGCAAGCGCCGTGGAATGAACATTACAAAATGTATGACTATATCCGCAACGAGCTGCCGAATTTAGTGATGCATCATTTTCCGGCAACGGCCAGAAAGTCAATCGCAGGTCATTCTATGGGCGGGCTGGGCGCGCTGGTGCTGGCGTTACGTAACCCAGATGAATATGTCAGCGTCTCGGCGTTTTCGCCCATTGTCTCCCCATCGCAAGTACCGTGGGGACAGCAAGCCTTTGCCGCATATCTTGGTGAAAATAAAGATGCCTGGTTGGATTACGATCCGGTGAGTCTTATTTCACAAGGTCAACGCGTTGCGGAAATCATGGTTGATCAGGGGTTGAGTGATGATTTTTACGCGGAACAACTGCGGACTCCAAATCTTGAAAAGATCTGCCAGGAGATGAATATCAAGACGTTAATCCGTTATCACGAGGGTTATGATCACAGCTATTATTTTGTCTCCAGTTTTATTGGCGAGCATATTGCCTACCACGCCAATAAACTGAATATGCGTTGAGCATCCGCGCACGCATGCCGGATGCGGCGTAAACCTTATCCGGCCCACATTTCGCTCGTAAACCGTAGGCCTGATAAGACGCGAAAAGCGTCGCATCAGGCATCTGCACACGATTTATCAATGTTTACCACATCAAATCATCAGGCACTTTGAAGTCGGCATACGGATCGTCTTCATCCTGCTCTTCGGCGCTGAGCGCGCTGTGCAACACAATACTGCTGGCATCACGCTGAGCAATTTTATCGGCAACGCTGGCGGGAATAATGGCGTATTCACCTTCGCTATTGTTATCGACCAACAAGCGGGCAATCGCCAGACGACCATTAATCAACTGCGTTTGCGTGAGCTTATCGACAAAAATCTTCTTAATCAGATTGCCGTCAGTGAAGTTAAAACCAATATCGCCATTGGCAATGGTAATTCGGTTCATTTCAATGAGCTGCTTCACCTGGGCTTTATATTCTTTCGCCAACGCCGCTTGTTTTTGTTGCTCGCTAAGCTGTTTATCACGCTCAAGCTGTGCCTTTTTATTTTCTTCTACCGCCGCCCGTGCTTCACGCGCCTGAACACGCGATTTTTTCGCCGTTCTCTCGACCTTCGCCGCTTTTTTGCTGGTGACTAGTCCCGCTTTGAGCAACTGCTCTTGTAAGGTAAGTTTTGCCATCTTTGTTTCCAAACCCGCTGAATAATTTTTAGCGAGTATACCTGTAAACGCCGTAGGTGTATTGGGGGCAAGTCCCTTTCGCCCCTGCTTAATAAGGCGCGTCAGGCATCGGCACACGGCTGCATTCTTGATCTCCGACTCATCAAAATAAACACCGCCAACCCAGCAACAAGAATACCCGGTGCAGAAGCGGCCATTACGCCGACCGTGCCAGTGCCTAATGCCAGCATTTTCCCGGCCAGTAACGGACCGCTCATAGCCCCCAGACGCCCTACCGCCACGGCTGTTCCCACACCTGTTGCGCGGATCTGCGAACTGTAAAACAACGGTGCCAGAGCATACAAAACGCTTTGCCCACCTGTCGCAAACAACCCCGCGACAAATCCCGCCAGCAACATACTGTTAAATGACGACACCGTTCCCAGCGCCAGCAGCGAAGCTAACATGCCGCTATAAATCAGTAGCGACATGGTTACTGGACGCAGTTTATCCATCAATGCGCCCAACATTAACGTCCCGCTTGCCGCCCCCATTTGCAGTGCAAACATCACCCCTGCCGCCTGCGATGGCTGGAATCCTTGCTCCACCAAAAGCAGCGGCAGCCAGTTGATCAACATGTAGACCACCAGCAGAGTGAAAAAATAACACAACCACAGCAGCAGCGTCGCGGTTGCCGTTTCTGGCGCAAATAACGCACGCAGTGGTGGCGCAGCCTGTTTTTCGCCAGCGAAAACCGTCGACTCCGGCAGCCAGCGCATTAATAGCGGCACCAGAATCAACGGCACCACACCACCTACCCAAAACACCGTTTGCCATGCTAAGTTTGCCCCCGCGAAACCCAGCGTCGCCGCCAGCGCCGCGCCAATGGGAACACCGCAATACATCAGGCTCACTGCCGTCCCACGAAAACGTGGACCCGCGGCTTCAGACGTCAGGGCGATAAGATTCGGCAACGCCGCCCCCAGCCCGACACCGGTCATCAGCCGCGCAAAGACCAGTGAGGGGAAATCCCATGCAATCGCCGTTGCCAGCGAGAACAAACCAAACAGCGCAACTGAGCCAATCAAAATACGCTTACGCCCATAACGGTCTGCCAGCATCCCGCCAACCAGCGCGCCGGGTAGCAAACCGAGTATTCCGGCGCTAAATATCCAGCCCATTTGCATTTTATCGAGTGCGAAAGCCTGGGCGATGCCACCCGCCGCAATGCCAGCCGCCTGAAGATCCAGCCCTTCCATCAGAGCGACCAAAAAACAAAGCCCGATGGTCAGCATCAGGCGGGATGAAGATGATGAAGGGGTACGAGTCGACATAAGATGAACCTCATTGCGAGTGCAGGTGAATCGCGACTGATACATTGCCAGCCGCGTAATCAGAACTATTTAATGACTGCCTACGGGCGAAATGTAGGCCGGATAAGGCGTTCACGCCGCATCCGGCAGTCGTGCTGGGATGGGCATACAAAATGCACGTTCTCGGCAGTCAATATTATTTGTTGTTGCGCAGATCCAGCGCCACGTCGACGATCATATCCTCCTGGCCGCCAACCATCCGGCGTTTGCCCAGCTCAACGAGAATATCCACCGCGCTTAAGCCATAACGCGCCGCCGCCGTTTCACAGTGACGCAGGAAGCTGGAGTAAACACCAGCGTATCCCAGCGCCAGCGTTTCGCGATCGACTCGTACCGGTCGATCCTGCAACGGACGCACCAGGTCGTCAGCGGCATCCATTAACGCATAGAGATCGCCCCCATGCTGCCAACCCAGTTTATCCGCGGCGGCAATAAATACTTCCAGCGGCGCGTTACCTGCGCCCGCGCCCATTCCCGCGAGGCTGGCGTCGATTCGGTCGCAGCCCTCTTCCACCGCCGCGATAGAATTCGCCACGCCAAGACTCAGGTTATGGTGAGCGTGCATGCCGGTTTGCGTTTCTGGTTTCAGCACTGCTTTCAGGGCGCGGAAACGGTCACGGATATCGCTCATGTTCATCGCACCGCCAGAATCCACCACATAAATACAGGTCGCACCGTAGCCTTCCATCAGCTTTGCCTGCTTTGCGAGATTCTCCGGCGTGGTCATATGGCTCATCATCAGAAAACCAACGGTGTCCATTCCGAGCTCGCGGGCATACTGAATATGCTGGGCGGAAACATCAGCCTCGGTACAGTGCGTTGCCACACGAACCACCCGCGCGCCAGCCTGCCAGGCATTTTTCAGATCGTGAATAGTGCCGATTCCTGGCAGCAACAACGTCGCGATTTTGGCGTGCTTCACCACATCCGCCGCCGCTTCAATCCATTCAAGGTCGCTATGTGCGCCGAAACCATAGTTAAAGCTGGAACCCTGCAAACCGTCGCCGTGGGCCACTTCAACCGAATCCACGCGGGCATCATCCAGTGCTTTGGCAATCTGGCGGACATTTTCCAGCGAATACTGATGACGAATGGCGTGCATACCGTCACGCAACGTGACGTCCGAAATATAAAGTTTTTTACCGTTCATGCCGCTTCTCCTGCCTTGCGCGCCAGTGACTGGGCCATTTTTTCCGCTGTCGCCAGCGCACTGGAAGTCATAATGTCGAGGTTGCCCGCATAGGCAGGCAGATAATGCGCTGCGCCTTCGACTTCCAGCCAGACCGCCGTTTTCAGCCCGGAGAACTGCCCCACGCCCGGTAAATTGACCGGTTTATCCTGCGGGATGACTTCAAACTGCACGCGCTGTTTCAGGCGATAACCCGGTACGTAAGCCTGCACCGCCTCAGCCATTTCATTGATTGAGGCTTCGATATCATCTTGTGAAGCTTCGTCGCTCAATACATACACCGTGTCACGCATCATCAACGGTGGCTCTGCTGGGTTAAGCACAATAATCGCCTTCCCTTTTGCCGCGCCACCCACCACTTCAATGGCGCGCGAAGTGGTTTCCGTAAATTCATCGATGTTGGCACGCGTGCCGGGTCCGGCAGATTTACTGGCAATAGAAGCGATAATTTCGGCGTAATGAACACGCGCCACGCGTGAAACTGCCGCCACCATTGGAATGGTGGCCTGGCCGCCGCAGGTGACCATGTTGACGTTCAGTTGAGCGACGTTCTCCTCGAGGTTAACCACCGGCACGCAGTAAGGGCCGATGGCAGCAGGCGTCAGGTCAATTAAGCGAATATCCGGTTTCGCTTCGCGCAAAGCGGCATCGTTTTTCACATGCGCGCCCGCGCTGGTCGCATCAAATACAATGTCGATATCAGCAAATTCAGGCATGTTCATCAGCCCGATCACCCCTTCATGGGTGGTGGCGACGCCCATACGTCTGGCACGCGCCAGACCGTCGGACTGAGGATCAATGCCGACCATCACCGCCATCTCCAGATGCTGACCGTGACGCAAAATTTTAATCATCAGATCGGTGCCAATGTTGCCTGAACCGATAATGGCGACTTTACGCTTACTCATGACAGACTTCCTTTTGGGGCTGCGCTTGAAAATGTCGCAGCAACTGAACCTATGCCTTCGATATGGGCTTCAAAACGATCGCCCGCATTCACCGCCACCATCGGACCTAATGCCCCGGTAAGAATGATATCTCCGGCGCGCAGCGGTTCACCCAGACTGGCCATTTTGCGTGCCAGCCAGACGGCGGCATTAAGCGGATGTCCCAGGCATTCGCTGCCGCGCCCGCTGGAAACCTCTTCGTTATTACGCGTCATCTTCATGGCGCAGTTTTTCAGGTCTAACCCCGCCGGGCGTTGCGCCGGACCGCCGATGACATACACCCCGCAGGAAGCGTTATCTGCCACGGTATCGACAAACTGAATCGACCAGTCGCGAATGCGGCTCCCCACCACCTCCAGCGCCGGAAGTACCCATTCAATGGCGTTATACAATTCGTCGAAGGTGATATCGGTTGCGGGTAGATCGCGGTTCAACACCAGTGCAATCTCCGCTTCAATGCGGGGTTGCAGAACACGGGAAAAAGGAATGGTTTCATTATCGCCATAACACATGTCGGCAAATAATGTCCCGAAATCCGGTTGATCAACGCCCAGTTGTTGCTGCACTTTCGGATGCGTCAGCCCCACTTTGCGCCCCACCACGCGACGCCCCTGCGCAACGTCATGTTGCACATTGATGTGCTGAATGGCGTAGGCCGCTTCAGCGTTATCGATACCAATCAGATCGCGCAGCGGCGCAATCGCTTCGCCCTGCTCTGCGGCGCGGCGTAAATCCGCCGCCAGTTGCTCAAGAGTATGCTTCGTCATGACCGTTCCTTAAGGGCGTGCGAGGAAATTCAGCACCAGTTGATTGAAAGCGTCGGCATGTTCCCACTGCGCCCAGTGACCACAGTCGCGGAAGATATGCAGTTCAGAACCGGCAATGCCGGACAGCAGACGCAGACCCGCATCCATCGGCACAAAGCGGTCGTTGCGCCCCCAGACAATCAGGGTTTGCGCTTTGATTTCCGCCAGACGTGGGCCAAAATCCGGGAACTGTTTCGGATTGGCTTCCAGGCTCTTAACGAAGTTTTCCAGGTGATCGCGGCGCGACAGCATATTATTCAGGCGCGCTTCAAACAGGGCGTCGGTCAAATCGCTGGTATCAAAAACGAAGATATCCATCATCAGCTTCAGGTTTTCGATAGTCGGCTGACGATAAAGCTGATTCAGTCGCTTAATACCTTCGGTTGGCATCGGCGTAAACAAACTCATGCCGCCCGTACCGCCGCCCATCAGCACCAGTTTGCCGACGCGCTCCGGCCAGTTAAGAGTGAACGCCACAGAACTGTGGCCACCCATCGAGTTGCCCAGCAGGTGGATTTTGGCGATATCCAGTTGATCCACCACGCTTTTCAGGATTCGCGCATTAAGATCCGATCGCGAACCACTATTAACGATCGAATCGCTCTTACCCCAACCCGGACAATCCAGCAGGATCACCCGATAGCCCGCCTCTACCAGCGGATCGATATTGCGGCTGAAGTTCGCCCAGCCAGTAGCACCCGGGCCGGAACCATGCAGCAGGACAACGGTTTCGTCGCCTTGTCCGCAGTCATTAAAATGGATGCGCAGCGTTTTACCCGCTTCTTCTACATTCAGAAAACGGCTGGTGGCGGCTTCGGTTTGTGGCTGATAACTCATCATCTTCTCCTGCATATTCAGTTCTCTGTTCTGGCGCTTAACGAGCCAAATCCGGCAATCCACTCCGGGATTGGGCGGTAATAACGCCCTTCGCTACGCCAGTTGCCAAACGCAGAAATAGCGGCAAAAGCGGCGACCCAGGTTTTGATTTCATGTGTCGACTTTCCGGCAATGGCGGAAAGCTCTTCGTTACTGACGGCATCCAGTTCCTGTATGCGTCCCTGCTCCAGCAAAGTCATGAACTGGTTATCCCAAATCGGGTTGAGCGGATGCAGCGTTCTCTGATCCTCAACAAACTTCTCAGCGGCGCTAATCACCCGTTGCTGACGCAATTCGCGCTCACTGGCGGGTAAATCTTTCCCGCTCCCCAACAGACGGTCGCGCATATGGGCATCGGCTTTCGCCAGTTCGGGCACCGGCGGCTGATGGGAAAGCCCACCGGAACCCAGGAACAGCACGCGTTTATTGAGAGTACTGGTGAAACGTCCAATGGCTTCCCCCAACATGCGGGTACGCTGGAAACCGGGCAGCGGCGTGGCGACACCGTTGATGAACACCGGCAGTACTGGCACCTTATCCAGCCCACCGAGCAGGAACTCCAGCGGCTGGGCGAACCCGTGGTCCACCTGCATACAGTAAGAAACGGCAAGATCGATCCCGCTCTTCATGACGGCATGCGCACAGGCCTCCGCCAGCTCCACAGGCACGGGCAGCTCTCCTGCCGCACTGCCGAAATCACCAATTGCCGTCGCTCCAACGCCTAAACAGAACGGTGGCATCACGTCATAGAAAAAGCCGTTGTAGTGATCTGGCGCAAACAGCACCACCAGTTCAGGGGAGAAAGCCGCAATACGCTCGCGGGCGCTGGCAATCACGCCATTGACCTCATCGAGTACCTCTTGTGCCGGGTCGACATACCCCACCAGCGGCGAGTGGGAAAGACAGTGAAGATAAGCGTGCATATCAGGCTACCTTTTCGACAGAAACGTCGGCATCAGGGCGGGTCAGCGTCATCACCGACGCCAGTTTATTCAGGGTCTTGCCCAGGGTTTGCGGAATGGCGGTGGCGGCAACAAAGCGATCCGGGCGCATCACCACCAGCGAAGCATTGTGTTGCGCGAACCAGCTACGCAGGCGACCTTGCGTATCCCCCACGCGTAGTACGCCGTCGTGGTTATCCTGTGCGGTATGAATTTGCACTTCCGGCACCACCTGAATGAAGCGTGTGCCCAACGCGCGCCACTGCTGGATTTGCTCGTCGCTCATCCCCCACAGTGGATTGCATCCCCAGCCAATTACCGCGAAGTTCGCGCCGATCGCGTTATCGAGTAGCGTCACGTCGCCGTTTTCCAGCGTGACTTTCGGCTGAATAAACATCTTGCCGACCGGAGAGTGCTTCGCTTCGCCCTCACGCACCAGCGCACCGCCGTAATATTGCGGCATCGGCTTGAAGCGCATTTCGAGGAAGTAGCGTTTTACTGGCGGCAGATAATTCAGCAGCCAGGAAACGCCGTCACGTAACGTACCCTGCCAGCGTTTCGGCGGAGCCAGCACGTTGCCCGCCGTCACGGACAGGTCAATCATCGCTTTGGCGTGATCGCGACGTTCTTGTTGATAGGTATCGAGCAGCGCATCGCGGGCTTTCCCCTGGATAACCAACGCCAGTTTCCATGCGAGGTTAAAGGCGTCGCGCATACCACTGTTATAGCCCTGCCCCTGCCACACCGGCATGATGTGCGCGGCATCGCCCGCCAGCAGTACGCGATCAATACGAAAACGTTGCGCCAGTCGCGCGTTGTGGGTGTAGACACGCTGGCGAATCAATTCAACATTGTCCGGATTAGGCAGCACTTTGCTTAACAGCTTGCGCATATTTTGCGGCTCACGCAGCTGTTCTTCGGTTTCTCCCGGCATCACCATAAATTCAAAGCGACGTACCGCATGAGGCAGCGCGGCAGAAACATACGGGCGCACCGGATCACAACACAAATAGATATGCGGCGTACTTAACGGATCGTTGGCGATATCTACCACAATCCACTGATTTGGCGCAGTTTTACCTTCAAACGGCACATTCAGGGTGCGACGGACAAAACTTGCCCCACCATCACAGGCCACCAGCCACTGGGCTTTGACCGTTTCCCGCTGCCCTTCTTCCGTTTTCAGGTGCAAGGTCACTTCGTCATCTTGCTGGCTGAAGGCCTCCAGCTCGCGGGAAAACAGGCAGCGCACATTCGGAAAACGCGACAATCCTTCCAGCATCACCGCATCGACCTGAGGCTGAATAAAGGCGTTACGGCGCGGCCAGCCAAATTCATCGGTCATTGGCTGAATATCAGCAAAACAGCGACCTTTTGGGGTGAGAAAACGCATCGCGTGCCACGGCGTAGTGTGCGGCAGAACATTATCGACCAGGCCAACCGACTGCATGGTGCGCAGCGCCTCGTCATCAATACCAATCGCACGCGGGTAGTCGATCAACTTATCGAGTTTCTCCACCACCAGCACGTCAATGCCCATCTGGCCGAGATAGTTCGCCATCATCAGCCCGACCGGACCGGCACCAGCGATCGCCACCTGAACGCTATGGTTAACAGCAGGCTGGATGTCAGGGTGTTGTATTGCCATTTCAGTACCTCACGACTCGGACAAAATGCCGTTGCGCGCACAGTACAGCGCAACTTATTTTGTTAAAAACATGTAAATGATTTTTTATTGTGCGCTCAGTATAGGAAGGGTGTTTTCGGCTACAATCAAAACATGCCCGAATGTGCACCAGGTGCACAACGTTGTTTTAACTATATAAATGTCAATTAATATGCAGAACAATGAGCAGACGGAATACAAAACCGTGCGCGGCTTAACCCGCGGTCTAATGTTATTAAATATGTTAAATAAACTTGATGGCGGTGCCAGCGTCGGGCTGCTGGCGGAACTCAGCGGCCTGCATCGCACCACTGTGCGGCGACTGCTGGAGACGTTACTGGAAGAGGGATATGTCCGGCGCAGTACCTCCGATGACAGTTTTCGTCTGACCATCAAAGTGCGGCAATTAAGCGAAGGATTTCGTGACGAACAGTGGATTTCTGCACTGGCGGCCCCGCTGCTGGGCGATCTGTTGCGCGAAGTGGTATGGCCGACAGATGTGTCCACGCTGGATGTTGATGCAATGGTGGTACGCGAAACCACCCATCGTTTCAGCCGCTTATCTTTTCACCGGGCAATGGTCGGGCGACGGTTACCGCTTCTGAAAACCGCCTCGGGCCTGACCTGGCTGGCCTTTTGCCCGGAACAAGAACGCAAGGAATTAATCGAGATGTTAGCCTCCCGCCCCGGTGATGACTATCAACTGGCACGAGAACCGTTAAAGCTGGAAGCCATTCTGGCGCGCGCGCGCAAAGAGGGGTACGGACAGAACTACCGCGGCTGGGATCAGGAGGAGAAGATCGCCTCTATCGCCGTACCGCTGCGCAGTGAACAACGGGTGATTGGCTGTCTGAATCTGGTGTATATGGCGAGCGCAATGACCATCGAACAGGCAGCGGAAAAGCATCTTCCGGCGCTGCAACGGGTGGCAAAACAGATCGAAGAAGGGGTTGAATCGCAGGCTATTCTGGTAGCGGGAAGGCGAAGCGGCGTGCATTTACGCTGACACCATCGAATGGCGCAAAACCTTTCGTGGTATGGCATGATAGCGCCCGGAAGAGAGTCAATTCAGGGTGGTGAATGTGAAACCAGTAACGCTATACGATGTCGCAGAGTATGCCGGTGTCTCTTATCAGACCGTTTCCCGCGTGGTGAACCAGGCCTGCCACGTTTCAGCGAAAACGCGGGAAAAAGTGGAAGCGGCGATGGCGGAGCTGAATTACATTCCCAACCGCGTGGCACAACAACTGGCGGGCAAACAGTCGTTGCTGATTGGCGTTGCCACTTCCAGTCTGGCCCTGCACGCGCCGTCGCAAATTGTTGCGGCGATAAAATCTCGCGCCGATCAACTGGGTGCCAGCGTGGTGGTGTCGATGGTAGAACGAAGCGGCGTCGAAGCCTGTAAAGCGGCGGTGCACAATCTTCTCGCGCAACGCGTCAGTGGGCTGATCATTAACTATCCGCTGGATGACCAGGATGCCATTGCTGTGGAAGCTGCCTGCGCTAATGTTCCGGCGTTATTTCTTGATGTCTCTGACCAGACTCCCATCAACAGTATTATTTTCTCCCATGAAGACGGTACGCGACTGGGCGTGGAGCACCTGGTCGCATTGGGTCACCAGCAAATCGCGCTGTTAGCAGGCCCATTAAGTTCTGTCTCGGCGCGTCTGCGTCTGGCGGGCTGGCATAAATATCTCACACGCAATCAAATTCAGCCGATAACAGAACGGGAAGGCGACTGGAGTGCCATGTCCGGTTTTCAACAAACCATGCAAATGCTAAATGAGGGCATCGTTCCCACTGCGATGCTGGTTGCCAACGATCAGATGGCGCTGGGCGCAATGCGCGCCATTACCGAGTCCGGGCTGCGCGTTGGTGCGGATATCTCGGTAGTGGGATACGACGATACCGAAGACAGCTCGTGTTATATCCCGCCGTTAACCACCATCAAACAGGATTTTCGCCTGCTGGGGCAAACCAGCGTGGACCGCTTGCTGCAACTCTCTCAGGGCCAGGCGGTGAAGGGCAATCAGCTGTTGCCCGTCTCACTGGTGAAAAGAAAAACCACCCTTCCGCCCAATACGCAAACCGCCTCTCCCCGCGCGTTGGCCGATTCATTAATGCAGCTGGCACGACAAGTTTCCCGACTGGAAAGCGGGCAGTGAGCGCAACACAATTAATGTGAGTCAGCTCACTCATTAGGCACCCCAGTCTTTACACTCTATGTGTCCGGCTCGTATGTTGTGTGAAATTGTGAGCGGATAACAATTTCACACAGGATACAGCTATGACTATGATTACGGATTCTCTGGCCGTCGTATTACAACGTCGTGACTGGGAAAACCCTGGCGTTACCCAACTTAATCGCCTTGCGGCACATCCCCCTTTCGCCAGCTGGCGAAATAGCGAAGAGGCCCGCACCGATCGCCCTTCCCAACAGTTGCGCAGCCTAAATGGCGAATGGCGCTTTGCCTGGTTTCCGGCACCAGAAGCGGTGCCGGAAAGCTGGCTGGAGTGCGATCTTCCTGACGCCGATACTGTCGTCGTCCCCTCAAACTGGCAGATGCACGGTTACGACGCGCCCATCTACACCAACGTAACCTATCCCATTACGGTCAATCCGCCGTTTGTTCCCGCGGAGAATCCGACAGGTTGTTACTCGCTCACATTTAATGTTGATGAAAGCTGGCTACAGGAAGGCCAGACGCGAATTATTTTTGATGGTGTTAACTCGGCGTTTCATCTGTGGTGCAACGGGCGCTGGGTCGGTTACGGCCAGGACAGCCGTTTGCCGTCTGAATTTGACCTGAGCGCATTTTTACGCGCCGGAGAAAACCGCCTCGCGGTGATGGTGCTGCGCTGGAGTGACGGCAGTTATCTGGAAGATCAGGATATGTGGCGGATGAGCGGCATTTTCCGTGACGTCTCGTTGCTGCACAAACCGACCACACAAATCAGCGATTTCCATGTTGCCACTCGCTTTAATGATGATTTCAGCCGCGCGGTACTGGAGGCAGAAGTTCAGATGTACGGCGAGCTGCGCGATGAACTGCGGGTGACGGTTTCTTTGTGGCAGTGTGAAACGCAGGTCGCCAGCGGCACCGCGCCTTTCGGCGGTGAAATTATCGATGAGCGTGGCGGTTATGCCGATCGCGTCACGCTACGCCTGAACGTTGAAAATCCGGAACTGTGGAGCGCCGAAATCCCGAATCTCTATCGTGCGGTGGTTAAACTGCACACCGCCGACGGCACGCTGATTGAAGCAGAAGCCTGCGATGTCGGTTTCCTCGAGGTGCGGATTGAAAATGGTCTGCTGCTGCTGAACGGCAAGCCGTTGCTGATTCGCGGCGTTAACCGTCACGAGCATCATCCTCTGCATGGTCAGGTCATGGATGAGCAGACGATGGTGCAGGATATCCTGCTGATGAAGCAGAACAACTTTAATGCCGTGCGCTGTTCGCATTATCCGAACCATCCGCTGTGGTACACGCTGTGCGACCGTTACGGCCTGTATGTGGTGGATGAAGCCAATATTGAAACCCACGGCATGGTGCCAATGAATCGTCTGACCGATGATCCGCGCTGGCTACCCGCGATGAGCGAACGCGTAACGCGGATGGTGCAGCGCGATCGTAATCACCCGAGTGTGATCATCTGGTCGCTGGGGAATGAGTCAGGCCACGGCGCTAATCACGACGCACTCTATCGCTGGATCAAATCTGTCGATCCTTCCCGCCCGGTACAGTATGAAGGCGGCGGAGCCGACACCTCCGCAACCGATATTATTTGCCCGATGTACGCGCGCGTGGATGAAGACCAGCCCTTCCCGGCGGTGCCGAAATGGTCCATCAAAAAATGGCTTTCGCTGCCTGGAGAAATGCGCCCGCTGATCCTTTGCGAATATGCCCACGCGATGGGTAACAGTCTTGGCGGCTTCGCTAAATACTGGCAGGCGTTTCGTCAGTACCCCCGTTTACAGGGCGGCTTCGTCTGGGACTGGGTGGATCAGTCGCTGATTAAATATGATGAAAACGGCAACCCGTGGTCGGCTTACGGCGGTGATTTTGGCGATACGCCGAACGATCGCCAGTTCTGTATGAACGGTCTGGTCTTTGCCGACCGCACGCCGCATCCGGCGCTGACGGAAGCAAAACACCAACAGCAGTATTTCCAGTTCCGTTTATCCGGGCGAACCATCGAAGTGACCAGCGAATACCTGTTCCGTCATAGCGATAACGAGTTCCTGCACTGGATGGTGGCGCTGGATGGCAAGCCGCTGGCAAGCGGTGAAGTGCCTCTGGATGTTGGCCCGCAAGGTAAGCAGTTGATTGAACTGCCTGAACTGCCGCAGCCGGAGAGCGCCGGACAACTCTGGCTAACGGTACGCGTAGTGCAACCAAACGCGACCGCATGGTCAGAAGCCGGACACATCAGCGCCTGGCAGCAATGGCGTCTGGCGGAAAACCTCAGCGTGACACTCCCCTCCGCGTCCCACGCCATCCCTCAACTGACCACCAGCGAAACGGATTTTTGCATCGAGCTGGGTAATAAGCGTTGGCAATTTAACCGCCAGTCAGGCTTTCTTTCACAGATGTGGATTGGCGATGAAAAACAACTGCTGACCCCGCTGCGCGATCAGTTCACCCGTGCGCCGCTGGATAACGACATTGGCGTAAGTGAAGCGACCCGCATTGACCCTAACGCCTGGGTCGAACGCTGGAAGGCGGCTGGCCATTACCAGGCCGAAGCGGCGTTGTTGCAGTGCACGGCAGATACACTTGCCGACGCGGTGCTGATTACGACCGCCCACGCGTGGCAGCATCAGGGGAAAACCTTATTTATCAGCCGGAAAACCTACCGGATTGATGGACACGGCGAGATGGTCGTCAGTGTAGGTGTTGAAGTAGCGAGCGATACACCGCATCCGGCGCGGATTGGCCTGACCTGCCAGCTGGCGCAGGTCGCAGAGCGGGTAAACTGGCTCGGCCTGGGGCCGCAAGAAAACTATCCCGACCGCCTTACTGCAGCCTGTTTTAACCGCTGGGATCTGCCATTGTCAGACATGTATACCCCGTACGTCTTCCCGAGCGAAAACGGTCTGCGCTGCGGGACGCGCGAATTGAATTATGGCCCACACCAGTGGCGCGGCGACTTCCAGTTCAACATCAGCCGCTACAGCCAACAACAACTGATGGAAACCAGCCATCGCCATCTGCTGCACGCGGAAGAAGGCACATGGCTGAATATCGACGGTTTCCATATGGGGATTGGTGGCGACGACTCCTGGAGCCCGTCAGTATCGGCGGAATTCCAGCTGAGCGCCGGTCGCTACCATTACCAGTTGGTCTGGTGTCAAAAATAATAATAACCGGGCAGGCCATGTCTGCCCGTATTTCGCGTAAGGAAATCCATTATGTACTATTTAAAAAACACAAACTTTTGGATGTTCGGTTTATTCTTTTTCTTTTACTTTTTTATCATGGGAGCCTACTTCCCGTTTTTCCCGATTTGGCTACATGACATCAACCATATCAGCAAAAGTGATACGGGTATTATTTTTGCCGCTATTTCTCTGTTCTCGCTATTATTCCAACCGCTGTTTGGTCTGCTTTCTGACAAACTCGGGCTGCGCAAATACCTGCTGTGGATTATTACCGGCATGTTAGTGATGTTTGCGCCGTTCTTTATTTTTATCTTCGGACCACTGTTACAATACAACATTTTAGTAGGATCGATTGTTGGTGGTATTTATCTTGGCTTTTGTTTTAACGCCGGTGCGCCAGCAGTAGAGGCATTTATCGAGAAAGTCAGCCGTCGCAGTCATTTCGAATTTGGTCGCGCGCGGATGTTTGGCTGTGTTGGCTGGGCGCTGTGTGCCTCGATTGTCGGCATCATGTTCACCATCAATAATCAGTTTGTTTTCTGGCTGGGTTCTGGCTGTGCACTCATCCTCGCCGTTTTACTCTTTTTCGCCAAAACGGATGCGCCCTCTTCAGCCACGGTTGCCAATGCGGTAGGTGCCAACCATTCGGCATTTAGCCTTAAGCTGGCGCTGGAACTGTTCAGACAGCCAAAACTGTGGTTTTTGTCACTGTATGTTATTGGCGTTTCCTGCACCTACGATGTTTTTGACCAACAGTTTGCTAATTTCTTTACTTCGTTTTTTGCTACCGGTGAACAGGGTACGCGGGTATTTGGCTACGTAACGACAATGGGCGAATTACTTAATGCCTCGATTATGTTCTTTGCGCCACTGATCATTAATCGCATCGGTGGGAAAAATGCCCTGCTGGTGGCTGGCACTATTATGTCTGTACGTATTATTGGCTCATCGTTCGCCACCTCAGCGCTGGAAGTGGTTATTCTGAAAACGCTGCATATGTTTGAAGTACCGTTCCTGCTGGTGGGCTGCTTTAAATATATTACCAGCCAGTTTGAAGTGCGTTTTTCAGCGACGATTTATCTGGTCTGTTTCTGCTTCTTTAAGCAACTGGCGATGATTTTTATGTCTGTACTGGCGGGCAATATGTATGAAAGCATCGGTTTCCAGGGCGCTTATCTGGTGCTGGGTCTGGTGGCGCTGGGCTTCACCTTAATTTCCGTGTTCACGCTTAGCGGCCCCGGCCCGCTTTCTCTACTGCGTCGTCAGGTGAATGAAGTCGCTTAAGCAATCAATGTCGGATGCGGCGCGAGCGCCTTATCCGACCAACATATCAGGGCGGAATGATCGCAATGAACATGTCGATGACAGAAAGAATAAAAGCAGGCAAGCTATTTACCGATATGTGCGAAGGCTTACCTGAAAAAAGACTTCGTGGAAAAACGTTAATGTATGAGTTTAATCACTCGCATCCATCAGAATTTGAAAAAAGGGAAAGTCTGATTAAAGAAATGTTTGCCACGGTAGGGGAAAACGCCTGGGTAGACCCCCCCGTCTATTTCTCTTACGGTTCCAACATCCATATAGGCCGCAATTTTTATGCAAATTTCAATTTAACCATTGTCGACGACTACACGGTAACGATCGGTGATAACGTACTGATTGCACCCAACGTTACTCTTTCCGTTACGGGACACCCGGTACACCATGAATTGAGAAAAAACGGAGAGATGTACTCTTTTCCGATAACGATTGGCAATAACGTCTGGATCGGATGTCATGTGGTTATTAATCCAGGCATCACCATCGGGGATAATTCTGTTATTGGCGCGGGTAGTGTCGTCACAAAAGACATTCCACCAAACGTCGTGGCTGCAGGCGTTCCTTGTCGGGTTATTCGCGAAATAAACGACCGGGATAAGCAATATTATTTCAAAGATTTTAAAGTTGAGTCTTCAGTTTAAATAAGCAAAATTGCCTGATGCGCTCCGCTTATCAGGCCTACAATTTCAGTGATCTACGTAGGCCGGATAAGGTGTTCACGCCGCATCCGGCATAAACTACGCTCGCGGTAACCCAGCCGATTACCGTTTGTAATCGATGGCTTCTGGCTGCTCCAGATATACGGTGGTTTGTGCCGGTTTTGTGCTGGCAATCACCTTGCCGCCACGTACCGAATAGCGCACCGGAACCTGACGGCGCAGCGCGTCAAACCCATTTTCAGCCGGCAGGATAATCAGGTTGGCGCTGTTTCCGGCGGCAATGCCGTAATCCTGCAAATTCAACGTCCTGGCGCTGTGGTGGGTGATTAAATTCAGGCCGTCGTTAATCTGCCCATAGCCCATCAGCTGGCAAACATGCAGCCCCATATGCAGCACTTGCAGCATATTCGCCGTTCCCAGCGGATACCACGGATCGAAGACATCATCGTGACCAAAGCAGACGTTAATGCCGGACTCCAGCATCTCTTTAACGCGCGTGATGCCGCGACGTTTTGGATACGTATCGAAACGTCCTTGCAGATGAATATTGACCAACGGGTTGGCGACAAAGTTAATACCGGACATTTTCAGCAAACGAAACAGGCGCGAAGTATACGCCCCGTTATAGGAGTGCATTGCCGTAGTATGGCTGGCGGTGACTCGCGCGCCCATGCCTTCACGGTGCGCCAGGGCAGCAACGGTTTCGACAAAGCGTGATTGCTCATCATCAATCTCGTCACAGTGAACATCGATGAGACGGTCGTATTTTTGCGCCAGGGCGAAGGTTTTATGCAGCGACTCCACGCCATATTCACGGGTAAATTCAAAATGCGGAATCGCCCCAACAACGTCTGCCCCTAAGCGTAACGCCTCTTCCAGCAACGCTTCACCATTGGGATACGACAAAATCCCTTCCTGCGGGAAGGCGACGATTTGTAGATCAATCCACGGCGCAACTTCCTGTTTCACTTCCAGCATTGCTTTCAGCGCAGTCAGCGTTGCGTCCGAAACATCGACATGGGTACGCACATGCTGAATGCCGTTGGCAATCTGCCATTTCAGCGTTTGCCATGCGCGTTGTTTCACATCGTCATGAGTTAATAACGCTTTGCGCTCGGCCCAGCGTTCAATGCCTTCAAACAGCGTGCCGGACTGATTCCAGTTCGGTTGTCCGGCGGTTTGCGTGGTGTCCAGGTGAATATGCGGCTCCACAAACGGCGGTAAAACTAAACCTTGTTCGGCATCCAGGCTGTTTTCAGTTACGGGCATCACGCCGGATTGCGCATCAATGGCGCTGATTTTTCCGTCGTGAAAATGAATCTGCCACAGCCCCTCTTTGCCGGGTAACCGGGCGTTAATAATTGTTTGTAAAGCATTATTCGACACTGTTAGCCTCCACATGCGTCATTGCTGCTGTCGTTTTACGATTCAAAATCGGGTTAAGGATCAGATAGCTCAGCGCGCCACCTAATACCGCGTTGACCGGAACAATTCCCGGTAACCAGTGGCCTGCGGCAATCCCCAGCGCGACAGCCAGAATCGCCACCCAATTGACACTCATCATACGCGTGGTCGCAAAGTGCTCATAGCGGCGACGGTTCATCAGATAATCAGCGATGATCACGCCGCCCACCGGAGGAATAGCTGCCGAAAGGAAGGTCAGCCAGCCGACAAAATTGTTATACAGCCATAATGCGCAGACCGTACCGATAATACCGTTAATCACCGAAAGGGTTTTGCTCGACATACCGGTAATGTTGGCGAAACCTAAACCCGACGCATAGAGCGCGTTATCGTTGGTGGTCCAGATATTCAGCCCCAGCACCACAATCGCAGGCAGCAGCAGGCCCTGAGCAATCATCACATCAGAGATATCCGCCATCCCCAGTGCCGCCGCGCCCGCTGCACCGAAAATAAACATCAACGAGTTGCCGAGGAAAAAGGCCACCATCGCCACCAGCACCGCCAGTTTGGCATTACGACCAAACCGGACAAAGTCAGCGGTGAGCGTGCCCGCACTGATAAATGACCCCACAACCAGCGCCAGCGCGACATTGAAATCTAACGGTTGTGCGGGAACGACCGCTTTTAATGCGTCCAGGCCGCCCATGCCGTTAACGGCCAGCCACACGGAATAACCGCCAAGACAGGCGATAGCCGGAACCGCAATCACCGAAAGAACTGTCAGCGCCGAAATGCCAAAGAAGACGGTTACGGTCATCAGTAAACCGGAAACGGCAATCAGCAAATTAATATCCAGCCCGGTTGCCTTGCCCACCGGAATAGCAAACATCGCCACGCCAACGCCAAACCAGCCAACCTGGGTGCCGCCCAGCAGCAGTGAAGGCAACCATGAGCCTTTAACACCAAACGAGAAGCGAGCAAGAAGATGGGTGGTCAGGCCGGTTTTTGCGCCAATGTAACCAAGAAATGAAGTGTAAATACCGAGGAGAAGATTACCGATGAGAACTGCGAGGAAGAAATCATGATAGCTAAGACCGGTTCCGAGAGTGCCGCCGGTCCACATACTGGCGGAAAAGAAGGTTAATCCCAGCATGACGAACGTCAATGCCAATACCCCTTTCCGCGCCGACTGCGGGACTGGCCCCTGGCTAAAGTTGTTATCTTGCGACACGAAATTCCCCCTTTTTGCTGTTTGAAACCCAAAAAATCCGCCGCATTCTATTCATCTGAAGATAAAAAGCAATCGTTTTCGTATGGGGATATATTTCTTATATGAATGAGTACAAAAAGGCGGGGGAAACTTATCTGTGTAAAAACAGTGGGTAGGCATGATAAGACGCGTCAGCGTCGCATCAGGCATCTGCGCATGGTGTCGGATGCGGCGCGAGCGCCTTATCCGACCTACGGTTCAGGCCTGTAGGCATGATAAGACGCGTCAGCGTCGCATCAGGCATCTGCGCACGGTGTCGGATGCGGCGCGAGCGCCTTATCCGACCTACTCTTCCATCGCCTGGCGGATCTGATCCAACGACGCCGGATCATCAATGGTCGTCAGATCCCCAGGATCGCGTCCTTCGCAAATCGCCTGGATCGTGCGGCGCAGCATTTTTCCGGATCGCGTTTTTGGCAATTGCGAGACAAACCAGACGTGCGCCGGGCGGCCAAAGTTGCCAATCTGGCTGTCCACCAGCGCCATAATCGCCTTCTCTTGCGAGTGCGCCACCTCACGGTCTTCCAGACTGTCGCTCTCTTTCGGAATGACAAACGCCACCGCCACCTGCCCTTTCAGCGCATCTTTCACCCCAACCACCGCCACTTCGGCAACGCCCGGATGACTGGAGATACTCTCTTCAATCTCACGCGTACCCAGCCGATGTCCGGCAACGTTAATCACATCGTCAGTGCGCCCGAGAATAAAGTGATAACCGTCAGCATCGCGGATGCCCCAGTCAAAAGTGGCGTACACCGGACGGGAAAACAGCGACCAGTACGTCTTCACAAAGCGGTCGTCGTCGCCCCAGATGGTCTGAATACAGCCTGGCGGCAATGGCCCCTCCACTACCAGCATCCCTTTCTCATTGACGCCACACGGTTCGCCGGTGACTTCATTGAGCAACTGCACGTTATAGCCATACATCGGCACGCCGGGGCTTCCCAGACGCGTCGGTCGGTCATCCAGACCGCGAGCAATCGCCATAATCGGCCAGCCGGATTCGGTCTGCCAGTAGTTGTCGATGACCGGCACATCCAGCGTATTGCTCACCCAACTGGCGGTCGGCTCGTCCAGCGGTTCTCCAGCCAGATAGAGCACTTCCAGCGACGAGAGATCGTGTTTGCGAATTTCAGCGGTAGGGAATTTTTTCAGCACGCGAATGGCGGTCGGCGCTGAGAACATGCGGCTAACCTGATATTTCTCGACAATTTTCCACCACACGCCGCAGTCCGGCCAGGTCGGCAATCCTTCGTAAACGATAGTCGCCATCCCCGCCAGCAGCGGCGCGTAAACGATATACGAATGCCCTACCACCCAGCCGATATCCGAAGCACAAAAGAACACGCCGCCCGCTTTGCCGCCAAAAATGGTGTCCATCGAGGTCGCCAGCGCCACCGCATATCCGCCGACATCACGCTGCACACCTTTAGGTTTGCCGGTCGTGCCGGAGGTGTAGAGAATGCAGGAGGTTTCGTTGGATTCCAGCCATGCCACCGGCACCCGCGCGCCGATGTGCTGATGGCGCAACGACGCGAAATCGACATCCCGCCCGCTAACGCGCGCCATTTTCGCCAGCCCGCGATCCACCAGTAAAACGTGACGCGGCTGATGCTGTGCCTGACTTATCGCATCGTCGAGCAATTTTTTATACGGAATGATTTTACCGCCGCGCGCCCCGGCATCAGCCGAGACAATCAGCACCGGTTTAGCGTCATCAATTCGCGCCGCCACGCTGTGCGAGGCAAAACCCCCAAACACCACCGAGTGAATAGCACCAATGCGCGCGCAGGCCAGCAGGGTAATATGCGCTTCGGCAATCATCGGCATATACACCAGCACCCGATCGCCACGCTGCACGCCCAGCGAGCGCAGCATTGACGCCACCGCATTCACTTCGTCATGCAGTTGGCGGAAGGTAAAGGTACGCTCTTCCTCTGTTTCCGAAGAGACGGCAATCAATGCCAGCGCCTCTGGCTGTTTCTCCAGCCAGCGGTCGATAGCGTTGTGACACAAGTTGGTTCGGCCTTCACAAAACCAACGGGCAAACGGCGGGTTGCTGTGGTCGAGCGTTTGCGTAAAGGGCGTCTGCCAGTCAATACGCCGGGCCTGCTCGGCCCAGAACTGCTCCGGTTCGTTAATCGAACGCTGATAAAATTCGCTAAAAGACATAATGCTCTCCTGTTGAACTTACGCCTTACCGCCGTTTACTTAAATGACGTACAGGTCGAGATACTCATTGACCGGCATCTGTTCCAGGCGAGTTCTGTCGAGAGAAACCTCCAGAATGCGCTGCTGCTGGCGAGTCGGGAACTGGCGCGCGAGATTGATTTTGAATTTATCGACCAGCTTCGGAATGCCATCCTGACGGCGGCGAGCATGACCAATTGGGTACTCCACCACCACTTCTTCAAATCGCGTGCCGTCGGTGAACTCAAGGGTTATGGCATTGGCGATGGCGCGTTTTTCCGGGTCGTGGTAGTCAGCGGTAAACACCGGATCTTCAAAGCAATTGATCTTCTCGCGCAGAGCGTCGATGCGTTTATCTTGCGCAACGTTGTCCTCGTAATCTGCCGCCGTTAAGCGCCCGAACAGCAGCGGGATCGCCACCATGTACTGAATGCAGTGGTCGCGGTCAGCCGGGTTATTGAGCGGCCCTTTTTTGTCGATGATGCGAATACAGGCTTCGTGGGTGCGAATGGTCACTTTTTCGATATCCGCCGCCGTTTTGCCTGCTGCCTGCATCTGTTCATAGAGCGTCATCGCTGCTTCAACTGCCGTCTGGGAGTGGAACTCCGCCGGGAAGGAGATTTTGAACAGCACATTTTCCATCACGTAAGAACCATACGGGCGCTGGAAGCGGAACGATTCGCCTTTAAAGGAGACGTCGTAGAAGCCCCACACCGGCGCAGTCAGGGCTGACGGATAACCCATTTCGCCGGTTTTCGCCATCAGTGCCAGACGTACCGCGCGGGAAGTGGCATCGCCCGCCGCCCAGGATTTACGCGTACCGGTGTTCGGCGCATGGCGATAGGTGCGCAGCGACTGTCCGTCTACCCATGCCAGCGAAACGGCGTTGAGAATTTCCTCGCGGGTCAGGCCGAGCATTTCGGCGACCACGGCGGTGGAAGCCACTTTCACTAACAGAACGTGGTCGAGGCCGACGCGGTTAAAGGAGTTTTCCAGCGCGATGCAGCCCTGAATTTCATGGGCTTTGATCATTGCGGTCAGCACCTGTTTCATGGTCAACGGCGCTTTGCCGCTGGCGACCGCGTTGCGCGAAAGCCAGTCCGCCGTTGCCAGAATGCCGCCGAGGTTGTCGGAAGGATGCCCAAATCATAGAATCTTTGAAGAACGGCACCTATACACCGAACCCGGTCAAGCGAACT
>OGXN01001178.1_pt1 | contig 26794 bp, 24 predicted proteins | sample 1576281 | NCBI WGS metagenome assembly OGXN01 (sample SAMEA3541494, study PRJEB24748) | human gut metagenome | biome: human gut; feature: human-associated habitat; material: faeces | place: China | collected 2012
ACGGTAAAGAAAAACCGCTGTTGCATGGTTTGTTAGCTTCCATGTAGCAGCGGTTCTTGCTGTGGTTATTCAGTTGAAATTTAGAGTGCCAAGATGAAATCAAACAGGGTGAAGATTATTCTATTATTTTGCGGTTCTCATACTATGGGCAATATCTTTTATTCGCTGAGCATTTTTATCTGTTAAAGCACTGATTAAATCATTCTCTTTTCCAACAATATTCTTGCCGTCAAAAACCAAAGCATTCCACAAGTCATACAAAGCAGATGACAACTTACTATTATCGGAATATTCATATGCAGCATAGACATGGCTGATTAAAGTTTCCACCATATCTACATCATATTGAGTTTTAATATCGTCCAATCTGTCTATGGAAAAAGCCATCATAGTGTGACATCTTTGTTCTCTTAATTTCATATTTTCTTTGTTAGAAAAATAATTCCCTGCGAAAAAACTCAAACAAACAGATACAATAAAAACACCAATAATAATCAACTTTTTCATTCCATCACTCCACAAAATATAAATAAATCCATCTAACAAATTCGGATTTCTTCATTTCTTACTCGGAAGAAATGTAAGCACCGCACCAACAATACCAGTAATCATAAACAGGTGTTGCCACTCCATACCAATATCACCAATGAAATAAATCCACCCGACATTATGAAATGTCACTGAAAACAAAATACTGCACAAAATAATGGCTATACCCTGAAGCTGTCTTTTCATACTCTTATCCCCCTGTAAAATTATGATTTGTCATAATCATTCTACCATACCATTATGAATAAATCATCTCATGCAAAACAATTTCTTCTGCCCGATTATGAATGTTATTGCACCGCTGCACCCATTCCATTTGACAGGTACGCTTTAATTCTTCGGTCACACCCTCGGCAGCTTTCATCTGCTCTATGATGGTGTCTAACCGTTCCTGTGCCTGTTCGTTCAGGTCTGCAAGATATGTCCATAACTCCCCGGTCAGTGTCAATGTGTTCAATCTGGCTGGGTGGGCTTCTCTTAAATATTCCCGGTGCATCCGTCCGTACTTTCCGATAGGGCGGTGTTCCTCCGGCAATTTCAAATCTGGGATGTAGTAATCTCCGACAAGGATATAATCAATTCCGTTTTCTGTTATTCTTGGTTTCAATTCGCTCATGTTCCTTACCTCCTGTGGAAGCAGGCTCGTCTGGTACTAACTCAATCACATCGGTAATCTCACAATTCAGCGTTTCGCAGATACGGGCTAATGTATCCATGCTGATGTGCTTTCCCTCTTTGCTCATGTTGGCAATCATATTCGTTGTCATACCGGCGGCAAGCCTTAAATCTTCTTTTCTCATATCACGCTCTAACAGTGTGTGCCAGAGTGGTTTATAGCTGATGTGCATATTGTTTTCCTGCCTTTCTATCCATACCACCGGGGCGGCTGCCCCGGCAGGAACTTTTCTCTTATTATAACACCAATCTTGTGTAATCACAATTTATTCTTGTAGCCCGCCGCTGATACCGTCTGGATTGTGCTTTTCCTTTCTTTTTGTTACCTTTAATTAGCCATGAACTGTGTCGTTGCAGGGGATATCCGGAATATCCGGAGAGAAAAAGACCTGGGACACAGGACAAACCAGAAGTTCCACAGCCTGCCGTATAACAGGATCTACATCATGCTGGAATATAAGCTGAAAAGATATGGGATCCGTTTTATAAAACAGGAAGAAAGTTATACCAGCCAGTGCAGTCCGCTGTCACCGAAAGTGGGGAAAAGATATGCAGAGCCGTCCAAACGGAAAGAGAGAGGGTTGTACAGAGATGGAAACAGAACCTATAACGCAGATGCCGTAGGCGCATATAATATCCTGAGAAAATATCACTCCGTATCCGGAGTAAAAAAAGAACTGTCCGTAACCGGACTGAAAACACCGGAAATAATAAAAGTAGCTGTATAGCTCTAAAGAGCAAACAGTAGTGGTGTCATGGATGCACCCTGAAAAAAAGGCGGTATCCCGCCTTAATTCAGATGCTCTGGTAACTCAGTTGCCGAGTAATTCAGTTCGCCCGGCGCGAACGTTATTCTTAAAGGTGAAAGTCCTAAGTGTGCCCGTTAGCGGGAAGCACATAGCCAACATGGCAAGGGTGTCCACTGTAAGGTGGAATCTGAAGGAAGCCTGCGGCAAACCATTGGTCCGACGGACAGAAATCATGTATAAGGCTTACAGTTCGGATAAGACTGCTGAATAAGTTGAAGTCCAATAGCTAACGTAGAACTGGTAGTAGACATGGCGGATAGATGATGGGAAAGATAGCGTATTTTAACCGGGGAGATCCTATGGGTGGTCTCATTTGCCATAGTAACAACGAATCATAGGAAGTCAGCAGATGTCATAGTAGCGAGGAAGTCCGGGAAAGCCGGATGGAGCAAAGGACAGAACAGTTAATCAGCTGGAGTACGTCCTAATTGAGAGTTTTAGACGAAACACATGCCGAGAGGAGTACCACAAGTACTAAGTGGTCGGAACTCACGAAAAGGAAAGGAAACAGCGCATGGAGGAACAAGGAATATTTATAGAACGCATTCTGTCAAATGAAAACATGAATCGTGCCTACAAACAGGTGAAAAAGAATAAAGGTGCGGCAGGAATAGACGGAATGGAATGTGCCGATTTGCTTTCTCATTTGAAAGTAAATGGACAGCAACTCAGAGAGAGTATAAGAAATCAGTCATACAAACCAATGCCAGTAAAGAGAGTGGAAATCCCTAAAGCAGACGGAAGCAAACGAAAACTTGGAATTCCAACTGTCACAGATCGTGTGGTACAGCAAGCAGCTACACAGGTATTAACACCTATATATGAAAGAAAATTTCATGAGAACAGCTATGGATTCAGACCTGGAAAAAGTGCACAGAAGGCAGTACTAAAAGCAGTTAAATACATGAATGAAGGATATAACTGGGTCGTGGATATTGACTTGGAAAAGTTTTTTGATACGGTAGAACACGACAAGTTAATATCTGTTTTGAACAAAGAGATTAAGGATGGAAAAATACTTTCGCTAATCCGAAAATTTCTAGTAAGTGGAGTTATGGTTGGAGAACAGATAGAAGAAACAGAAATCGGAACCCCACAAGGGGGAAATATTTCACCGCTTCTCGCTAACATACTGCTCAATGAATTGGATTGGGAACTTGAAAGCCGAGGACTTAAATTTGTACGATATGCAGATGACTGTATTATTTTTGTCAAAAGCGGAAAAGCTGCGGCAAGGGTAATGGAATCGGTCACGAAGTATATTGAAAATGTTCTGCGGCTGAAAGTGAACAGGGGCAAGAGTAAAATAGGGAGACCCACAGAAATACAATATCTGGGATTTGCCTTCTATTATCAGTTTCAGGAAAAGAAATATAAGATAAAAGTCCCTCAAAAGTCATTGGATAAGGTAATGAAGAAAGTCAGAAAATTAACGAGCCGCAAGTGGGGTGTAAGTAACTCATATAAAGCCCAAAAGATAGCGGAAGTGGTAAGAGGCTGGATCAATTACTTTAAAATTGGCTCAATTCTTACAGCAACCCGAAGACTCGATACGGTTATTAGGTACAGGTTCAGAATGTGTATATGGAAACATTGGAAAAATCCTAAAACCAGATATAGAAATCTGATAAAACTGGGTGTTAGTAAAAAGAATGCAAAAAGTGCGGCAGGATTCCATGGATATGCTCGGGTTTGTCGTACAGAAACTATTTGCTATGCAATGTCAAATGCACGTCTGAAAAAGTTCGGATTACTCTCAGCAGAGGAATATTTTTGTCAAACAAGATGTTAAGTTAACTGAACCGCCGGATGCGGAACCGCATGTCCGGTGGTGTGAGAGGTCGGCGGCGAAAGCTGCCTCCTACTCGATCTTACTATACTATGCTGAAGGTGTTCGCGAAGTATATAAGTTTATCTATATGAAATGGAATAAATAGTCGATTTTCTGATACTGATTGAGAGTAAAGACTCTTTCACGTGACGTTCAAAAAATCGACTTTTTATCTTGGATAATTCAGTGGAATCTCCTGCTTCAATTATGAAAACATTAAGTGATGAACGGAGATTTACTGATATTTTTATAGCAATTCCAGAAAATAATGCAATTAAGACAGTTCAGCATTTTCCTGTCTTTCGTGCTTTGCAGGAGTGCATTAGTTGCATTGTTTTCTGGGATTATAAAAGAAAGATAGGATGGGGAGTTAAAAAACAAATATGGATTATCAGTCAATTGTAACATTTGTTATGGAAATGGCCGGTTCAGTGGCGTTTGCTGCTTCCGGAGCGATGGTGGGCGTTGAACGGAATATGGATATTTTCGGCGTGAGCGTTCTGGGAGTTGCAACAGCAGTAGGCGGAGGAATGATCAGGGATATTGTTCTGGGGATCATCCCTCCGGCTGTATTTACCAATCCTGTATATGCACTGGTGTCAGTGCTTGCTTCCTGCATTGTTTTCTTTATTTTTTATTTCAAGAGAGAATTGCTTCAGGGGCACAGGCGTGAGACCTACGATAAAATCATGCTGGCAATGGACTCTGTCGGGCTTGGGATTTTTACAGTAGTAGGAGTAAATACAGGAATCCGCCAGGGATATATGGACAATGTGTTCCTGCTTGTATTTCTTGGAACCATTACGGGAGTAGGCGGCGGTCTGCTTAGAGATATGATGGCGAGTGTACCGCCGTATATTTTTGTAAAACATATCTATGCCTGTGCCTCCATCATTGGTGCAGTTGTATGCGTATATATGAATCGATTTGTGGGAAATGTACAGGCTATGGTAGTATCATCAATTGTAGTGGTGCTGATCCGATATCTGGCAGCACATTACCGCTGGAATCTGCCCAGGCTGTCACCACATGAATAGGAAGGATACCGTATAAAATCAGACAGGTAATATTTAGCGCAGTCAGGCTGAGTTTGTCTGACTGTCTTTTCGTTCGAGGAGGAAAATTATTGATAATCGGAGCATCTACAGTTTCAGATTTTGTGGCGGTCAGACGGCTGCGGGCAAATTTATCAGGCTCGCGATTACCGGATTCTACACCGAAATAGTCAGCTTCTGTTACATGTGCGGCATCCGCGATGCTGACGGTAAATGCACCGCGTGCTTTGATATTCTGTACGGTTTTATGGGTCTCGGTAAGGTTCAATGCAACTGTGTCACGTTCCTGCATCGTACCCCAGGCAGCGTTCATTACATTGATGCTTCCGTCTTCATTATAGGTTGCAACCATCAATACAGGCATAGGAAAAATGCCTTCTGTAATATTTAATTTTTTTCTCATTACAACAGCCCCTTTCAGATTCAATTGACAGGATAATATATCCTGCTATAAATGAGCAAGTTTGAAAAAATGCACAAAATTATCCTGCTAATTTCATAAATGCTTCAAAATCATCACTTGCTTTTGCACATAGGAATAGATACTGATACTTTTCCTGATGAACGGCACTACAGATTCGATGATATCCATCTTGAAAAGATCGATATTTGCCAGTTCCTGTGACACAAATACAATGTGCCAGTGACATCAGCAGCCAGTATCTCTGTATTTCCTTTGAGAAACGGATCTGGTATGTATCCAGTGCCAGACGGTTTTTACATTGCCTGAAAAATATCTCGATCGGCCATCGACACACATAACAGGAAAAGATCTCTTTCTTTTATGCAAAATCACGAACTTGCTCATTTATAGTGATATAAAACAACATCAATGCATGCTGAAATATGTAAAAAGGCAATCGTATAAAATTGCGATTGCCAGATTTTAATATTTACTGCTTTAAGGTTAGGATTGTATGGAAGGTACCGGAATCATTATCATAATACATTTGCAAATTTCCATGGTACTGTTTTACGACTTTTTTAATGCTTTTGATTCCGAATCCATGTCTGCCATTGTCTGATTTATGGGATATAGGAAGTCCCTCTGGATTATATACAGGGGTATTTTGGCAGGAGTTGATGAGTATGATAATAAGAAAGGGTGAATTTTCTTTCTTTTGTACGGTGAGCTCAATAAAAGAGTCTGGAATATTCTCTGCTGATTCCACTGCATTCTCCAATAAGTTACAGAATAAAGAAGTCAAATCGCGCGGATATATATGTTGTACCGTGCCGCTTCTGATGTCAGTGTGAAAAATAATGTGCTTATCATTGCAGTGGCGCTGATAGCGGCACAGAATGGAGTTTAGCATTTCATGATCACAGAGTTTTGTGGTTTCCTTTAAGTCGGAAGATTCCATGAGTTGTTGTATATAGTCATTTATTTTATCGGAATCATTTTTTTCGTTCAGTAATCTGATTGATTGAAGATGTTTCTTTATATCGTGGATCAAAATGCTCTGGTTCTCGTTTTGTGCAAGCATCATTTCATAGTATTCAACAGAATCGGATTCTTTCTGGAGCAGTAACTGCAAATCGGCATATTCCTGTGATCTTTTTGCGTTATATTGGTTGATTCCAAATACAAGTAGGTTGACCAGCAACAGAAAAACGGCACAGATTGTTACTAGAAAATCAACCGGTGGGGCATATGCGGTTGTTTCACCAATAGAAAGAAGAGTAAACATCATAAGAATAGAGGAAAGCGGGATGAACATCAAGAGAATTTCGGAGTGACCGTACGGTTCTTGAGCTGCTTTGTTCCCCTTGAAGAGCCAACTTAACAAGTAAACGACTGCAAAAAAGGTAATTTTGCTAAATACGGTATAAAAAACAAGTCCGACACTTGCTTCTAAGAGAAAATGGGGAAAGAATCTTGATATCATCCCCAAAACTGCAAGTTCAGATATTCCCATAATCGCTGTAAGTATAGCGGAATGGAAGAGTGCCAATAATAACTTGAGGTTAAACATTATATAGAGGAAAACAGTGTTTATCACAAAAAAACTGATAATATTCAGCCATGTTTGCCCAAGCAGGGAAAGAAAAAACAACAGTACATAAAGAACACTTAATAGAGTCAGTCTCTTTTTACCGCTATGAGAAGGGGAAAAAAGGCTGGCGGCGTACTGCCATAAGATAACCGCTTCTGTAAAAAAACTAAAAATAAGTAAAATAATATATTCCATTTATTTTCACCTCATGCTTTCCAGATATAGTAGATATGCATTTCTGAAGGAACTGTATTTCCTGCGTGTCAGGTAAGCGGTAATCTGAGGATTTGATAAATGTACGGTGGAGTGATCAAAGTCCACAATATGTTCGAAGTTAACAATAAAGCTCCGGTGTGTCTGAAAAAAACTGTTTTGGGGAAGCTTTTCCAACCAGTAATTCATATTATGAATAGAGTCAAAGTCCTGACGGGCAGTATGTACAATTACTTTTCGCCCCTGAGCTTCTATGGCAATAATCTGCGAAGCAGGAAACGAATATACCGCCTGTTTTGTTTCCACAGGAATTTTGAGTGTAATGGAATTGTAATAAGCTAAGGCATCCTTCAGATTTCGGAAAAAACGCTGCTTATCTAGAGGTTTGGAAAGGTAACGGAATACATGAAAACGCATTGCTTCATCCAAATATTCAGAATAAGAGGTGACAACAAAAACGATCACATTTCTATTTGCTTTTTTTAATTCATTCCCAACATAGATTCCATTCATGCCAGGCATTTCGATATCCAGAAAAACAATATCCTTTTCACCTTTGTCAGTTAACAAAGCTTCACCACTGGTAAAAGAAACTAATTCAGGACATTTTAAATGGTTGGACTCAAAGTAGGATTCGATATACTTCTTCAATTGTTCAATGATCAGAGTGTCATCATCACAAATTAAAATACGCATTTTTTCACCTGACTTTCTAAATAGATGTATGTGTACATCTTATCACATAGAATTTCCAAATGCAAAAAATGCGTATGAAAAGACAATTTAATTACAATTTTGGTTCATTATGTGTTGCTTTGTTATTTCGTTTTACAAGCAGTTCGATAAAGTCTCCGGCAAGCTCTATGTCGGATTGATTACATAACCGTAGTTTATCAATAATATCCTGTGGAATATTATAAGCGTGCATACTGCCGAGCAGAAGGTAGTCAGGTGTAACATTGAGTAAATTACAAATCTGAATGAAAATATCCAGACTTGGTTTTTGCCTTCCGTTTTCGATTGATGACATATGGTTATTGGATATATTTAATCTTTCGGCAAGTTCTGCCTGTTTTATCCGTAATTCTTTTCTGCGTATTTTGATGCGGTTTCCCATACCTTCATATTGAAATTCTATTTATCCCACCTTCTTTCAGTAGAATTTTACCAATAGAACTAAATAAAAAGAAGAATGTAACAAAGAACTATTCTGCAATATATTAAACAAACTGATATTTATATATAAATAATTCTGTATCACATATTATTTTTCGTAGAAAAGAGGGAAATTATCCAATATTGTAAAGAATCATTCCGTTCATTCCAAAGGGGTCGTTTATTTGATTAAAGTGGTATATGATTGCTTATGTGAAAATCAATGACAAATTTTAGTGGAAAGGAGAGAGGTCATTATGAAGAAAGAGGTAACTAAATCGGTTGCAAAAGGAATGAAAGCAGCATTAGATGTTGTGTTACGGACAGAAGCTAACACAGCTTCTTGTCTTATCATGTATCAGCCTAAGGCACCGAAAGAATTAATGAACTACAGGAGAAACAAGTAATGGAAAAATGTACAGATACAGTAGTAAATTGGATGATCCGGTGTAATGCGATAAACGAGGCGGATAAGGAACTTTACAAGTATGCATTATATAGTTTTTTTCTATTGGTATCACCACTTATCCTTGCAGGAGTTATTGGCTTTGGCTTGGGAAGCGTAAAACACGGAGTTGCTCTTATTTTTCCGTTTGTGGTTCTGAGAAAATTTAGTGGTGGTTATCATGCAAAAAATTTGCACACTTGTATTCTTGGATCTGGTTTTCTATTGTTTCTGTGCATAATGTTATCAATGCATGTGCAATGTGATTTGAAGTTGGCAATAGCTACAGTTATTGCGTCTGTGAGCCTGATTACATTTAGTCCAATAGACAGTGAAAACAGAAGACTTGATACTAACGAGAAAAGGACATATAAAAAAACAACAGTGTTCTTCGTGATACTGTTTGGGCTGTTAGATATAGCTTTATTTTTGCTGGGAAAGTACATCTATACAATCTGTTTTTCTGTTGGGATATTACTGACAGCAGGCTTACAAGTACCTTGTATCGTAAAGAAAATGTGTAAATCGACCAAAAACAGACTGTAAATGTCGTTTGGTGCAAAAGGGGTTGAAATCATGGCAAAAATAAAGATAATAAAGTTTGTCATTGATTTGATCAAAGTTCTTTATTTACAGTTAATTCAGTTTGTTCATTGAAAGAGAGTGGATTCCAATGGGACAATGATAGAATTCTATCACTTTAAATTGAGTAGTTCGGTTCGGAGTAGTTAAACGGGCATAATGGAGGTAAAAGATTAAAATGACACATAAGAAAGAAGTTGTTTTTAGCTTGTTGTTTGTAATAATGGTGTTATGTACAGGCTGCAGTGATAAAGATAATGGAGATACGTCTAAAAATAACAGGACTTCAGGAGAATCATTTGTTCAAGAAGAAACTATTGAGAGTACTGACAATACAGACAATGCAGACGGCAGCTCGGCACCAACGCCAGAACTGAAAACGCCCCGAACGAAAAAGGAATTGGAAGATGCGCTTGGTACAGTGAATGAGTCGGGAAAATGGACGCCACCAGCCGGTTCTCATATAGATCCCAAAACAGGTAATATACTGAATAAAGATGGGGTCGTGGTTGGAACTACGCAGGAACCTTATAGTAAAGCACGTCCAGGTTCTCAAGGATGATGATATGGTGTAAAAAAATTATGGGAGGAAAAGATTATGAAGTATATGAGAAAAAACTCATTTGTAGTGTGTTTGGTCATAAGTGCAATTCTTTTGACAAGTTCATTTGCAATGCCGGTGCTTGCTGCGGAAAATATAGGAATTGAAACAAGCTCTGTCACGAGAAGCGTACCGGGATATTACAAGTGCACAGGGTCGGATGTAAATATCAGATCAGGCCCTGGAACACAATATACAATAGTAGGCACATTGAATTATGGCACAAAAGTATATGTATATTCTATCAGTAATGGGTGGGCCAAAATTTCTCTTGGCGGCATTTACCGTTATGTTAGTGCCGATTACCTTCGGGAGCTTTAAGGAAAAACATTTAATATAAACGAGGCATAGGTAAATAGCTGTATGGGCTGCCGCACTGAAAAGTTTGGTGCGGCAGCACTTTTATTTACTTTTTTAATTGAAACTACAAATGGACAAATTCTAAAAAACGTCCCAAAAACAGTATTCTGTGTTTGGGTTATAAAGACAAATTTAAAATATATAGATATTTCCGGTGGTTCGTGGTATGATAAAAATAGAAACAAAAGTGCTATTTCAAGAAAGGGTGATGGTTATGGCATTGGCACAGGCAACAAAATCCCATGAACCAACTTATACAATCAATGATGCAATGGATGTTCTTTTGTCAAGGCTGGATGAAGCCATTGATGATATGGAAAGTGACAGAGTGCAGATAGTGGAAGAAGCATGGGCAGAAATTGATGCAATATAAGGGGTACGGATGGAAAAAAGAAAATACAAAGTTGTAATTGCCCAGAGCGGCAAGCTGGATGTGAAGGAAAAAAGAAATATATCCTTCAGCAATTTAAATACCGGGAGTATGCAGAGGATTTTTCCCAAAAGATTAAAAAGCGGTTCTTGCACTTGACACACTTCCTACCAGATATAATACAATAGGCTTCCGATATCGTGGCTATGATATTTACATGAAATATACTGCCTGTTTTTTAACGCCATTGGAATTGTTAGAAAGAAAGATTAAAATAAGAGACACCAGCAATCAATACGCTGATGTCTCTTATTAATATTACCTGATTGTTGATAAATAATTTACTTTGTATCCTGCAGTGCGAGATAACCTTCTTCGCCTGTACGGATCTTAACGACATTTTCAATGTCATATACAAATACTTTACCATCACCAATCTGACCGGTATGGAGGACTGCCTTGGCAGTTTCGATAACTTTCTGTACAGGTACGAGACTTACAACAATCTCAATTTTGACCTTAGGAAGAAGATTCATTTCCATCTCAACACCACGATAGTAGGATGGAGCACCTTTCTGTACACCGCATCCGAGAACGTTCGTAATAGTGATACCTGTAACACCGATCTCATTCATTGCCTGCATAAATTCATCAAGCTTATTCTGACGGGTGATGATAACAACTTTTGTAAGCTTATGAACGCCTTCTTTCGGAAGTTCAGGAACTGATTCAGCAGGAGCAGAAGGTCTGGCTGTGACAACAGGAGCTTTTATGGAAGTTCCCATAGGAGTCGGAACACCAGCCATTGCGAAACCGTCATAAGCACTTGCAAGACCATGTTCTTTGGAGTCAAGACCTGCGATCTCTTCTTCAGCTGAAACACGAAGTCCGATTGTATGTTTGATTACCTGGAAGATAATTGTCATAGTAACAACAACCCATGCGATTGTGATGATCATACCTGTGAACTGAACACCAAATCCGTGGAAGCCGCCGCCTGTAAGAAGTCCTTTCCAGTCTGTGCCTGAACCGTCGGAGAAGAGACCAACTGCAAGGGTACCGAAAGCACCGTTTAAACCATGAACACCGACAGCACCAACAGGATCATCGATTTTCAGAACCTTATCAATAAATTCAATACCAAATACTACGATAAAACCGGAAGCAATACCGATGATTGCTGCGGATGTAGGAGAAACTGTGTCGCATCCTGCCGTAATTGCTACAAGTCCTGCAAGAGAACCGTTCAGAGACATGGAAACATCCGGTTTTTTGTAACGTACCCATGTGATAATCATAACAGTTACAGTTGCAACAGCTGCTGCAAGGTTAGTAGTAACAAAGATTTTACCTGTACTTACGATTGCATCGCCTTCCATACTGACTGTGGAAGCACCGTTAAATCCGAACCAGCAGAACCAGAGGATAAATACACCTAAAGCACCAACTGTAAGGTTGTGTCCAGGGATAGCTTTTGATTTGCCGTCCTTTGTATATTTACCGATACGAGGTCCAAGGATGATGGCACCGATCAGAGCTGCCACACCACCTACCATATGTACTGCACAGGAACCTGCGAAATCGTGGAATCCCATCTGGCTGATAAATCCACCGCCCCAGATCCAGTGTCCGGATACCGGATATACAACAAGACTGATCATAAGGCTGTAGACGCAATAGGAAAGGAACTTGGTACGTTCTGCCATTGCACCGGAAACAATTGTTGCGGATGTTGCACAGAATACTGTCTGGAAGATTAAGAATGCCCAGAAAGGAACTCCGTCAGGAAGCATTCCTGAACCATAGTGTGCTTCTGTTGCAATACCACCGATCTTTCCGATAAATCCATTACCTGCACCGAACATCAGACCGAAGCCGACCAGCCAGAAGACCGGGGTTCCGATACAGAAGTCCATCAGGTTTTTCATAATAATGTTACCTGCGTTTTTGGCTCGTGTGAAGCCTGTTTCTACCATTGCGAATCCGGCCTGCATAAAGAAGACCAGTGCGGCGCCGACCAGCACCCATATTGTGTTTACTGCGGAAAATTCCATAATAATATTCCTCCCTCATAAAAATTTCCTCATATTTTATAAAATGCAAAAAGCGCAATGCCCTGATCTTTACAGGTTCATCGCGCTTTTGCGAATATAAAATCCATATTTAATTTTATTGGCTTTATAGTGCAGAACATATCTGATGCAAAAAGATGCGGGTTATCTGTTATGTAATGCATGAAAGCTACAATTAATTATATGTAAAACAAGGGAATATCCGTATATCGTGTGATTAATGGATGAGGAAATCGATAATGAATTATGAAGTAGAGTTCATAAGGATATTCCCCTGTTATTACCTGATATCTGCGGATTGCTCCGCTGCTTTGCAGCTCCCGCAATCCTACAAATTATACGGAAAACAGAAGCTTATCATATGTAGGATATGGAAGCAGTGCATCCGGAATCAGAACCTCTGCAGCATCTACAGATTTTCTCAGTGTTTCCATATCGGAGAGAACAACTGTCTGATATGCTTTTGCATTTGCCAGAGGATCTTCGGTAGCCAGAGCTTTTGCTGTGTCTGCCTTTAAGGTGTCAAGACCTGTGGAAATCTCGTCGGCAAGCTGTGAAAGCTCTTTGATTAGTTTTCCTTCGGAAGCTGTGCTTACATCTGCGACAACTGATTTCTTGGCAACAGCAGTAGCTGCAATCTTATCAATGTATGCAAATACAGATGGAAGGAAGTCCTTCTGTACCATTTCAACCATAGTATTGGACTCAATGTTAAGAATCTTGGAATAAGTTTCCAGCCAGATTTCATAACGGGACTCAATTTCTTCTTTTGTGAAAATATGATATTTGGTAAAGAGTTCAATATTCTTATCTGCGATCCACTGTGGAAGAGCATCCGGTGTGGATTTCAGGTTGTAAAGACCACGCTTTTCGGCTTCTTCAATCCATTCGTCGGTATATCCGTTGCCATTGAAGATAACGCGTTTGTGATCTGTGATTGTTTTCCTGATCAGTTCATGGATTGCATCGTCCATCTTGTCATCCGGAACATCTTTTAACTGTTCTGCAAACTGGTGTACACACTCAGCAACCGCAGTATTTAAGATGATGTTCGGGTTGGCGACAGAAGCCTCTGATCCAAGCATACGGAACTCGAATTTGTTTCCTGTGAATGCGAATGGTGAAGTACGGTTTCTGTCTGTATTATCCTTTACGAAATGAGGAAGTACTTTTGCACCGATATCCATCTGGACAGCGCGGCTTCCTGCAAAGTATTCACCATTTTCGATAGATTTTAAGATCTCTGTCAGCTCATCGCCAAGAAATACGGATACAACAGCAGGCGGAGCCTCGTTTGCGCCAAGACGGTGATCATTTCCGGCACTTGCTACAGAAATACGAAGTACATCTGCGTATTCATCAACAGCCTTGATAACAGCTGTCAGGAAAATCAGAAACTGTGTATTCTCAGCAGGTGTTTTGCCTGGATCAAGGATGTTTACACCTGTGTCTGTAATCATAGACCAGTTGTTGTGTTTACCACTTCCATTGATTCCCTCGAAAGGCTTCTCGTGAAGGAGGCATACAAGATCATGTTTGTCTGCGACTTTCTTCATGACTTCCATTGTTAACTGGTTATGGTCAACTGCAACGTTTGTGGTATCAAATACAGGAGCCAGCTCATGCTGTGCAGGAGCAACTTCGTTATGTTTTGTTTTAGCCGGAATACCAAGTTTCCAAAGCTCTACGTCCAGGTCATGCATGTAAGCTGCAACACGTGGTTTAAGAGCACCGAAGTAATGATCTTCCATTTCCTGTCCTTTAGGAGCAGGGGCACCAATCAATGTACGTCCGCAGAATACAAGGTCTTTTCTCTGTTTATATAATTCTTTGTCTACCAGGAAGTATTCCTGTTCAGGACCTACGGTTGTATTGACGTGTCTGACTTCTTTATTTCCCATTATATGAAGAAGATTTGTAGCTTCTTTATCAAGTGTTTCCATGGAGCGAAGGAGAGGAGTCTTTTTATCAAGGGCTTCACCGCTGTAAGAACAGAATGCTGTAGGAATGTAAAGTGTTCCATCTTTAATAAATGCCGGTGAGGTAGGATCCCATGCTGTATATCCTCTTGCCTCGAATGTGGCACGAAGACCGCCTGACGGGAAACTGGAAGCATCTGGCTCACCTTTTACAAGTTCTTTACCGGAGAAATCCATGATGACCTGTCCATCTCCTGTAGGAGAAATGAAGCTGTCATGCTTTTCAGCAGTTACGTTTGTCATTGGCTGGAACCAGTGAGTATAATGGGTAGCTCCGTTTTCGGTAGCCCATTCTTTCATTGCAACTGCAACGGAGTTAGCAACATCAAGTTCAAGATGTGTGCCGTTCTCGATTGTTTTCTTTAATGCTTTGTACATGTCTTTTGGCAGTTTGCTTCGCATTACTTTGTCGTTGAAAACTAAGCTGCCGTACAGTTCAGGGATATTCTGTGCCATATAGGTACGCTCCTTTCGGTTTGTGATTTCGCTGATAAAATGAATATGTGTAGTCCGGCTACAGATCACGATAAAATCTGTAACGGATTTCGTCTCATAGAAAATTCCTCATCGAAAATTTTCTATAAAGCGAAAAGTATAAAACGAAAAAGGCGCCTTGGACTCATCTCAAATCCAAAGCGCCTTTGCTTTATGTGCTGTACTATAAACGAAATGAAAACAGATGTCAAGCACTTTTTTTGAAAAAATTCAGAAAAAATTTTTGAGATGTGGCAAAAAAAGGATAGGTTGACAAATTTGTTTCAATTATTATAATTTGGGATGTCAGGGTTTAAGTGACGAAAAGCTGTTCGTGCCTGCACGATAAGATTTTTTGGATTTGAAACCTGCCAGACAAAAGAACATTTGAATAGAATCGGAGGAAATCAGATGGCTGGAATAAAAGAAGAGTGCGGCGTCTTTGGAATCTATGACCTGGATGGCGGCAATGTAGTTCCGTCCATATATTATGGACTGACTTCTTTGCAGCACAGAGGTCAGGAATCCTGCGGACTTGCAGTTTCTGATACTAAGGGAGAACGTGGAAATGTGAAGTTTCATAAGGATCTCGGTCTGGTAAGCGAGGTTCTCAGACAGGATGTTGTCCGTAAATACGAAGGAGACATCGGAATTGGTCATGTAAGATATTCTACCACAGGAGCTTCTGTTGCCGAGAATGCACAGCCGCTTGTTTTATCATATGTAAAGGGAACTCTTGCACTTGCACATAACGGAAATCTGGTAAATACACCGGAGCTGAAATGGGAACTGATTCAGAATGGAGCGATTTTCCACACGACTACAGATTCAGAGGTTATTGCATTCCATATTGCAAGGGAGCGTGTACATTCTAAGACCGTAGAGGAAGCAGTATTAAAAACTGCCAGAAAAATCAAAGGTGCTTATGGCCTGGTTGTCATGAGCCCGAGAAAACTGATCGCAGTTCGTGACCCTTATGGTTTAAAACCGTTATGTCTTGGAAAAAGAGGAAATACATATGTAGTTGCTTCTGAAAGCTGTGCACTTACTTCTGTCAGTGCGGAATTTGTCCGTGATATTGAGCCGGGTGAGATCCTTACGATCACAAAAGATGGGCTGAAATCCAATATGGAACTTGCGACTCTTGCAACTGCAAAGAGAGCCCATTGTGTATTTGAATATATATATTTTGCAAGACTGGACAGTACGATTGACGGAGTGAAGGTTTATGACGCCAGAATCCGTGGCGGAAAGTCTCTTGCCAAGTCTTATCCTGTAGATGCGGATATCGTAACGGGTGTTCCGGAATCAGGACTTCCGGCAGCGAAGGGATATTCAGAAGCTTCTGGTATTCCGTTTGCTTTTGCCTTCTATAAGAACAGCTATATTGGAAGAACTTTCATCAAACCTACGCAGGAAGAACGTGAGTCCAGCGTACATCTGAAACTGAGCGTACTGGAATCGGTTGTCAAGGGTAAGAGAATCGTACTGGTGGATGACTCTATCGTAAGAGGAACGACGATTGCCAATCTGATTCATATGCTAAAAGAGGCAGGAGCAAAGGAAGTTCATGTGCGTATCAGTTCACCGCCGTTCTTGCATCCATGCTATTTTGGAACCGATGTTCCATCCAATGACCAGCTGATCGCTGCAAGCCACAGTACAGAAGAAATCCGAAAGATGATTGGTGCGGATTCGCTGGGATATATGCAGACAGATTATCTGGAGGGAATGGCAGGCGGTCTGCCATTATGTAAGGCATGCTTCGATGGAAATTATCCAATGGATATTCCGGATTATAGTCATGCGGAGTTTGCTGATATTGTGAAATGTTGATGATTCATATTTGAAAGGTGCAGTGTGCTGACAGTGTACTGCATCAGTTGTAGTGAATCTGATTTATAGATAGAGGTGGGATTACCTGCCTCTATATTTTTATGCTTATATACAAAGAAGGCTGGAGAGGAAAAGAATTTGTTTTAGACTTTAGATAGATACATACATTGTTGTTGTTCATATGTCAATGCTTTACAAAACGTACTATTAAGAACGGAGTGAATAGTAATATTTATTTCGTGAAAAATTGTAGAAACTTGTCACAGATTATGGAATCAATCTCACATAGTGGTATAACCAATATAGAGGATGGGTGAGTAATAGTGACAAAAAATAACGCTTATTATATGATGAAAATATACTAAATGTATAAAAATAACGTTCCTGTGGATAAAATTACATACATGAAATAACTTGACAAAATTCGCAATGAGGAAGATAATGTGTGCAATCCATAAAATGAAACAGTAATTGTCAGGTATTGATTATTTTTGCTATATGGTACAGCAGCAACAGATACAGGACAGTTACTCATAACTTTAGAAAGGGTGATTTTCATGTCACAGAGCAAGATTAAATTAAATGCAACGGAAGAAGTGCAGGAATTTGTAAACGCAGCAACCAGATGCGATTTTGATGTTGATGTATATTATAACAGATTTTTAATTGATGCCAAATCAATTCTTGGCGTACTCAGCCTTGACCTGACAAAGGTTCTGACTGTAGACTGCCATGGTGAGAGCAAAGAATTCAATCGTACTTTGAAAAAGTTTGCAGTGGCATAATGAGAGTTTTCGCTCATAAGTAAATATTGATTTCAAAAAAGACAGACTTGAAGAATAAAGAATTCAAAGCTGTCTTTTTGATTAAAGATGAAACTTCATTGTTGACAAACGAAAAAAAATGTTTTATAGTATAGCATATTTTTAAGAGACATCTGTGAGGAGTATTCTTTTCTCTCGATAAGTTATATGTAGAAGATTTAACCGAATCAAGTAAGTTCCCTGCGGAGGTTGCGAAGAACAATAAGCAGTGGTGGGCAGAGAGAAATCGGTATCTCCTATTGACATAGGACAAGTCACAATCAGCGGTGAGCTGACAGGTCAGATTTTGTGAAATTACTGACTGTGGATTGAAATAAAGGAAAACACATATTGATTAGGATATGTTGATCTGACAAAGGCGTCAGATGCAGGATATCAGATGGGTCAAGTGCCCTCTGAATACTGTATCTGACGCTTTTTCATTATAAACCAAGGATGATGGAGGAGGAAATCAAAATGGCAGTAAAGTATGTATTTGTCACAGGAGGCGTTGTTTCCGGTCTTGGAAAAGGAATCACAGCTGCATCCCTGGGACGTCTTCTCAAGGCGAGAGGATACCAGGTAACCATGCAGAAGTTTGATCCATATATCAACATTGACCCGGGAACCATGAACCCGATTCAGCATGGAGAAGTTTTTGTAACAGATGACGGTACAGAGACAGACCTGGATCTGGGACATTATGAGAGATTTATTGATGAGAGCCTCGACAAAAATTCCAACGTGACGACCGGTAAAGTTTACTGGTCCGTTCTTCAGAAAGAACGTCACGGAGATTTCGGCGGAGGAACCGTACAGGTAATTCCTCATATTACAAATGAGATCAAGAGTCGTTTCTACCGCGCCAAATCACCGGAGGAAAACAAGATTGCCATTATCGAGGTCGGAGGAACAGTTGGTGATATCGAAAGCCAGCCATTTCTGGAAGCCATCCGTCAGTTCCAGCTTAATGTGGGGCATGACAATGCAATTCTGATTCATGTAACGTTAATTCCTTACTTAAAAGCATCCGAAGAGCTGAAAACAAAACCAACCCAGGCGAGTGTAAAAGAACTTCAGGGAATGGGAATTCAGCCGGATATACTGGTATGCAGAAGTGAGCATGAGCTGACAGAAGAGATTAAAGAAAAAATCGCACTGTTCTGCAATGTGCCAGTCAGTCATGTACTCCAGAACCTGGATGTAGAATATTTATATGAAGCTCCACTTGCAATGGAGAGAGAAAAACTTGCAGATGTCGTTCTCTCAAGTCTGAGACTGGAAAACAGGAAACCGGATTTAAGCGACTGGGAAGCGATGGTAGAAAGCCTGAGAAATCCAAACAAAACAGTAAAAATTGCGATTGTAGGAAAATATACACAGCTTCATGACGCATACCTCAGTGTGGTAGAGGCATTGAAACATGGTGGAATTTCCTGCAGAGCAAAAGTGGAGCTTGACTGGATCGATTCAGAAGAACTGACAGAGAAAAATCTGGATCAGCAGCTTCATGATGTAGACGGAATTTTAGTTCCCGGCGGTTTCGGAAACAGAGGTACAGAAGGAATGATTCTTGCAGCGCAGTATGCAAGAGTATATAAGATTCCATACCTTGGAATCTGTCTGGGAATGCAGATGGCAATCGTAGAATTTGCCCGCCATGTACTTGGATATGAAGATGCAAACAGCATTGAACTTGATCCGGATACCAAACACCCGGTGATCGCACTGATGCCGGATCAGGAAGATGTCGAGGATATCGGTGGAACCTTAAGACTTGGAAGCTACCCATGTATCCTTGCAGAAGGCTCTAAATCATATGAACTCTTCGGTAAGAAAGAGATTCATGAGCGTCACAGACATCGTTATGAAGTAAACAACGCATTCCGTAAAGAACTTCAGGAGAAGGGAATGAATATTGTAGGAACTTCTCCTGACAACCGAATTGTAGAAATGATTGAGATTGCAGGGCATCCGTTCTATGTAGGAACCCAGGCACATCCTGAATTCAAATCCCGTCCGAACCATGCACATCCTTTATTCAGAGGATTTATTCAGGCGGCAGTCGATTATAAAGGTAATTAATTACTCAAACACATTCGTGTACTTGAAATAAAAAATAAGCGAAGAACAGCAGAAATAGAAAGGATGAGGAGATTATGAAAGAAGTGAGAGAACAACAGCAACAACAAGGTCTGTACCGGCCTGAATTTGAACATGACAACTGCGGTATCGGAGCAGTTGTCAATATCAAAGGAAAGAAAACCCACGATACTGTTGCAAACGCATTAAAAATCGTAGAACATTTGGAGCACCGTGCAGGTAAAGATGCAGAAGGCAAAACCGGTGATGGTGTAGGTATTCTTCTTCAGATTTCTCATAAATTTTTCAAAAAAGCCTGTAAGAAAGAGGGATTTGAGATTGGCGATGAGAGAGAATATGGCATCGCACAGTTTTTCTTCCCGCAGCACGAGATCAAACGCGCACAGGCAAAGAAGATGTTTGAGATCATTCTTGAGAAAGAAGGCCTGGAACTTCTTGGATGGCGTCAGGTTCCGGTATTCCCGGAGGTACTTGGACATAAAGCCAGAGAATGTATGCCATGCATTATGCAGGCATTTATCAAAAAGCCGGAAGATGTGGAAAAAGGTCTTCCATTTGACCGTATGCTCTACATTGCAAGACGTGAGTTTGAACAGAGTAATGATAATACTTATGTAGTTTCCATGAGCAGCCGTACCATCGTTTACAAAGGTATGTTCCTGGTTGGACAGCTTCGTACTTTCTTCGAAGATCTTCAGAACCCGGATTATGAATCTGCAATCGCCATGGTACATTCCCGTTTCAGTACCAACACAAACCCAAGCTGGGAAAGAGCACATCCCAACCGCTTTATGGTACACAACGGTGAAATCAACACCATCCGCGGCAACGCAGATAAGATGCTTGCAAGAGAAGAAAATATGGAATCACCATATCTGGAGGGACAGCTTCATAAAGTGCTCCCTGTTGTAAACAGAAATGGTTCCGACTCTGCAATGCTTGACAATACACTGGAATTTCTGGTAATGAGTGGTATGGAACTTCCGCTGGCAGTGATGATCACAATACCTGAACCATGGGCAAACAATGATACTATTTCACAGGCAAAGCGTGATTTCTACCAGTACTATGCAACCATGATGGAGCCATGGGACGGACCTGCATCTATCCTCTTCTCAGACGGTGATGTGATGGGAGCTGTCCTTGACAGAAACGGTCTCCGTCCATCCAGATATTATATTACCTCCGATGGTTATATGATCCTTTCCTCAGAAGTAGGTGTTCTGCCGATCCCGGAAGAGAAGATCGTATTAAAAGAGCGTCTCCATCCCGGAAAAATGCTTCTTGTAGATACTGTAAAGGGAAAAGTAATCGATGACAATGAACTGAAAGAGGGCTATGCAAAAATGCAGCCATACGGTGAATGGCTGGACAGTCATCTGGTACAGTTAAAAGACATCAAGATCCCTAATGAAAGACCGGAAGAATATACACCTGAGCAGAGAGCACGTCTGCAGAAAGCATTCGGTTATACTTATGAGCAGTACCGTACTTCCATCAGAAACATGGCATTAAACGGAGCAGAGAGCATCGGCGCCATGGGTGTGGATACCCCACTTGCAGTCTTTTCCAAACAGAACAGACCATTATTTGACTACTTTAAACAGCTCTTTGCACAGGTTACCAACCCTCCGATCGATGCGATCCGTGAGGAAATCGTTACCAGCACAAGTGTTTATGTAGGCAAAGACGGAAACCTGCTGGAGCAGAAACCGGAAAACTGTCAGGTATTAAAGATCAATAATCCGATCCTGACAAATACAGACATGATGAAGATTAAGAGCTTTAAACATGAAGGCTTCAAGACAGCGGTTGTTTCTACCTTATATTATAAGAGTACGAAACTTGAGAGAGCCATTGACCGTCTTTTCGTAGAAGTAGATAAAGCATTCCGTGAGGGTGCAAACATCCTTGTTCTTTCAGACAGAGGAGTAGATGAAAACCATATGCCGATTCCGTCACTTCTGGCAGTATCCGCAGTTCATCAGCATCTGGTAAAGACGAAAAAGAGTACCTCCCTTGCAATTATCCTGGAATCCGGAGAGCCAAGAGAAGTACATCACTTTGCAACCTTACTTGGCTATGGCGCAAGTGCAATCAACCCGTACCTTGCCCTTGAGACCATTCATGAACTGATCGACAGTCATATGTTGGAGAAAGACTATTATGCAGCAGTAGATGACTACAATCATGCAGTGATCAGCGGTATTGTAAAGATTGCTTCCAAGATGGGTATTTCCACCATCCAGTCTTATCAGGGATCTCAGATCTTTGAGGCAATCGGTATTTCCTCAGATGTGATCGAGAAATACTTTACTGGTACAGTCAGCCGTGTAGGCGGAATCACTCTGGATGATATTGAAGAGAATGTAGAGAAGCTTCACTCAGAAGCATTTGACCCATTAGGACTTCCTACAGACCTGACTCTGGACAGCGTAGGCGCACACAAGATGAGAAGTCAGGGAGAGGAACATCGTTACAATCCTCAGACTATTCATCTTCTGCAGCAGTCCACATGGACAGGAAGCTACGATCTGTTCAAACAGTACACAGATCTGGTGGATAAAGAAAACCACGGAAACTTAAGAGGACTTCTGGACTTTAAGTTTGCTGAGACTCCGGTTCCACTTGAAGAAGTGGAGAGCGTAGATGATATCGTAAAACGATTTAAGACAGGTGCCATGTCTTATGGTTCCATTTCACAGGAAGCACATGAGACACTGGCAATCGCCATGAACCACCTCCATGGAAAATCCAATACAGGTGAGGGTGGTGAAAGTGATGAAAGACTGGATTCCGCAGGAGGCAGTGATGACAGATGTTCTGCGATCAAACAGGTTGCCAGCGGACGTTTCGGTGTAACCAGCCGTTACCTTGTATCTGCAAGAGAAATCCAGATCAAGATGGCGCAGGGTGCAAAACCTGGTGAAGGCGGACATCTTCCTGCAAAGAAGGTATATCCATGGATTGCCAAAACCCGTCATTCCACACCGGGTGTCAGCCTGATTTCCCCGCCACCGCACCACGATATCTATTCTATCGAGGACCTGGCACAGTTAATCTATGACCTTAAGAACGCAAATAAATATGCAGATATTTCTGTCAAACTGGTATCTGAAGCAGGTGTGGGCACAGTTGCAGCAGGTGTTGCCAAAGCAGGTGCACAGACAATCCTGATCTCTGGTTATGACGGAGGTACAGGTGCAGCTCCAAGAAGTTCTATTCACAATGCAGGACTTCCATGGGAACTGGGACTTGCAGAAACACATCAGACACTGCTTAAAAACGGTCTGAGAAATCGTGTCCGCATTGAGACAGACGGTAAGCTTATGAGTGGTCGTGATGTTGCAATCGCAGCATTGATGGGTGCAGAGGAATTCGGTTTTGCAACAGCTCCTCTTGTAACTATGGGATGTGTGATGATGCGTGTATGTAACCTGGATACCTGCCCGGTAGGTGTGGCAACACAGAATCCGGAGCTCCGCAAGAGATTTAAAGGAAAACCGGAATATGTAGAGAATTTCATGCGCTTTATCGCACAGGAATTAAGAGAGTATATGTCCAAGCTGGGATTCCGTACAGTCAGCGAAATGGTTGGACGTACAGACCTTCTGGTTCAGACAGACAATGTACCAGAACCACATCAGGGTAAAGTGGATTTAAGTGCAATCCTGAACAACCCATTTGCAGGCAAAGACCAGAAAGTTACCTTTGACCCGAAGGCTGTATATAATTTCGAGCTGGAAAAAACTATGGATGAAAAAGTTCTGGTTAAGAAATGTGCAAATGCCATCAATAAAGGTCAGAAAACAGAGCTTTCTGTAAATCTGACAAACATTGACCGTACATTCGGAACCATCCTTGGTGCAGAAATTACCAGAAAGAATAAAAACGGACTTGCAGATGACACTATCACTGTACACTGCAACGGTGCCGGCGGACAGAGCTTCGGCGCATTTATCCCCAAGGGACTTACACTGGAACTGACCGGTGACAGCAATGATTACTTTGGAAAAGGACTTTCCGGTGGTAAACTGATCCTGAAGGTTCCGGAGAAAGCTGCATACAAAGCAGAAGAGAATATTATCGTAGGTAATGTTGCCCTTTACGGTGCAACCAGTGGTACTGCATTTATCAATGGTGTTGCAGGTGAGCGTTTCGCAGTCCGTAACTCCGGTGCATCTGCAGTTGTAGAAGGTGTAGGAGAACATGGCTGTGAATATATGACAGGCGGCCGCGTAGTCGTACTTGGTAAGACTGGCAAGAACTTTGCAGCAGGTATGAGCGGCGGTATCGCATATGTACTGGATGTGGATAATGTTCTTTACAAGAACCTGAACAAAGCCATGATTTCCATCGAAAAAGTGGAAAACAAATATGACAGAAAAGAACTTCGCGACCTGATTGAAGCTCATGTAGAAGCAACAGGTTCCAAACTCGGTGCGAAAGTTCTGGCTGACTTTGATTATTATCTGCCGCACTTTAAGAAACTCATTCCGAATGAGTACAAGAAGATGATTACTTTAAGTGCAAAACTGGAAGAAAAAGGTCTGAACAGTCAGCAGGCACAGATGGAAGCGTTCTACGAAAGTATTGGCGCCAAGCATTGAGAGAGGAGAGGAAATCATGGGAAAACCTACGGGATTTTTAGAGTATAAAAGAGAGACGGCAAAGGTTCTGCCGCCAAAGGTCCGCATTGCAAATTTCAAAGAATTCAGGACCCCGTTAAATAAAGAAAAACAGAAACTTCAGGGTGCACGCTGCATGGCATGCGGTGTCCCATTCTGCCAGTCGGGTATGATGATCGGCGGTATGGCATCCGGCTGCCCTCTGCACAACCTTGTACCTGAGACAAATGATCTGGTTTATACAGGCAACTGGAAACAGGCATTCTTAAGACTGAGCAAGACACACAGCTTTCCGGAATTTACTTCACGTGTCTGCCCTGCACTCTGCGAAGCAGCCTGCACCTGTAATATAAACGGAGAACCGGTGTCCACCAAAGAAAACGAACGTGCGATTATTGAGACAGCCTATGAGAACGGATGGGTAACTCCGCAGATTCCGGAAGTACGCACAGGCAAATCTATTGCAGTCATCGGAAGCGGTCCCTCCGGACTGGCAGCAGCCCAGCAGTTAAACAGACGAGGCCACAGTGTAACTGTATTTGAAAGAAAAGACCGTGTAGGCGGACTTCTCCGCTACGGTATCCCTAACATGAAGCTGGACAAAGCTGTTGTTGACAGAAGAATCCATCTTATGGAAGAAGAGGGAGTTAAATTCGTTACAAATGTAAACGTAGGAAAGGAGATCAAAGCAGAAGAACTTCTGAAACAGTTCGACCGCGTCATCCTTGCCTGCGGAGCATCCAATCCACGAGACATCAAAGTTCCGGGAAGGGATGCAAAAGGAATCTATTTCGCAGTAGATTTCCTGGGACAGGTAACAAAAGCGCTGTTGGATTCTGACTTTGCCAAAGTTCCATATGAACTTGCAAAAGGTAAAAATGTTCTGGTCATCGGTGGTGGTGATACAGGAAATGACTGTGTGGGAACTTCCATCCGCCTGGGTGCCAAATCTGTGATCCAGTTAGAGATGATGCCGAAGCCGCCTGTAGAAAGAACACCATCCAACCCATGGCCACAGTGGCCGAGAGTCCTCAAAACAGACTATGGACAGGAAGAAGCAATCGCTGTATTCGGACATGATCCACGAGTATACCAGACTACTGTTACAGAATTTATCAAAGATAAAAACGGCAATGTCTGCCAGGCCAAACTCACGAAATTAAAGAGTGAAAAAGATCCGAAAACAGGACGAATGATGATGGTACCGGTAGAAGGTACTGAAGAAGTCATCCCTGTAGATGTAGTTCTCATCGCAGCCGGATTCCTTGGCAGTGAGAAATATGTAACAGACGCATTTAAGGTAGCCATTAACGGAAGAACCAATGTAGATACAAAACCAGACCAGTATCAGACCTCCGTAGACAAAGTCTTCACAGCAGGAGACATGCACAGAGGCCAGTCGCTGGTAGTATGGGCAATCCGTGAAGGCAGGGAAGCTGCAAAAGCGGTAGATGAATCACTGATGGGATATTCCTATCTGTAAAAATAAGATAAAATATGACAAAGGTGCTATTGCCTGACGGAAAAGGACGTCAGGAAGTGGCACCTTTGTTTTTTTTGAAGTGATTTTCGGGTGTTTCGGGTACTACAATAATTGTAGTTTAGTTTAAATAAACAAAAATACTTAGTAAACCCAGCGTAGTCCTATCAGCGATTATACGGCGAAGATGTGATTACCACACCGAAAACAAAGAAAAGTAATCGTATGATCAAAATGCCGAAGTTCCTCTGTGAAGAAATGCAGTAATATTTGCAGATGCTTTACGGATTGGAAATACTTGTATTTATGGACTTGTTGGAAGAAATGGAGCTGGAAAGACTACCCTTTTGAATATACTTTCGAATTATGACAAAAATTATACGGGAGTAATTTCTATCGATGGAGAAAAAATGAACAAGGTTGATTATCTTGATATGCCGGTTGCCTATGCAATGGATCAACCAATTTTTTTCACCCATGATATTCTGAAAAATTTATAGGAATGCGCTATTATCAAATTGACATAGGAATGTGGTAGAGTATAATTACAATTGAATACACTGAAAAAATGGAGGAATTATATGAAAGCACATAAATATTGGTCAGTTGGAGCATTAATTACAATGTTTGGGACTTATTACACTGGATATAAAAAGCTAAAATCAAGTCATAAATACTTTGCTTTAAGTTCTATGTTATGTATGGTAATGGCGATATATACGGGTCATAAAATGATTACCGGGAATAGGAAGAAAAAGGCGAATAAAGAGAAAGATA
>OGXN01001195.1_pt1 | contig 26520 bp, 20 predicted proteins | sample 1576281 | NCBI WGS metagenome assembly OGXN01 (sample SAMEA3541494, study PRJEB24748) | human gut metagenome | biome: human gut; feature: human-associated habitat; material: faeces | place: China | collected 2012
GGGCGTACCTGCCGCCTCTGACTTTCACCGTGTTTCTGTCTGTTTCTGTCTGCCGCCGTTTGCCGGGAGAGCCGAAGGAGCTTCGATGGGGCCCGGCACCCCACCCGTCACACGGGCTGGCTATTCTTGCCGGACTGCTTCTCCCACGCCGCAAGGCCCCGGATGATTAGGTCCCGGAACATCGCGTCCCGGGGGACGCCGGGGTAGCTGCTCTGCTTTACCGCGGTCAGTTCCGCCGCCAGCTCCGGCGTCACGGAGATGGTAAACCGTTTTTGATCTCTGTTCATGTACGCAGCTCCTTTCCATATAGTGGTTAAGTGAATTGGTGAACCTATTAAAGTTATTATAGTGGTTCACTGAACCGAAGTCAAGGGGGCTGCGGCTCTCTTTACACCGGTGGTTCACTCGTGTATAATAGGGCCAGAGGTGATAAGGATGGCAACAGACAGACCGCGTTACACGGTATCCGTGGACAATGAGCTGTTTCAGCAGATCGAGGATTTCCGCAGGTTTATCGACGATATGAGCGGCTCCGGATTCGACAAGCTCTTCCCGATCCCGAAATCCCCACGTGACGCCCACCGAGCGTACGCCCGCAGCCGCGGCGGTCTGCATGTCCACGCCCGAATCGCCGACGTAGAGCACCCGCTCCTTCGCCGCGCCCGTCAGCGAGAGAATCTCCTCCACCACGGCCGGATCCGGCTTCAGAGGCACCCCTTCGCGCTGGCCGAAGACCGCGGCGAAAGGAACGTCGGGAAAAAACAGCCGGACGAGCTTCTCGGTTCCCGCCTGAAATTTGTTCGACGCCACGGCGATACGCACGCCGCGCCGCACAAGCCCCGCGACCAGCTCCGGAATCCCGTCGTAAGGCTTGGTGTAGGCGTCGATATGCTCGGTATAGTATTTCACGAAATCCGCGCGCACGGCCGCTACGGTATAGGGCGTACGAAGCTCTTCGGGCAGCGCGCGCTCCACGAGCCGCATGATGCCGTTGCCGACGAAATGGCAGTACTCCTCGTAGGAGTGCTGCGGAAGGCCGCGCAGGGCCAGAACGGCGTTGCAGGCGACGGCCAGATCGCCGATCGTATCGAGCAGCGTGCCGTCGAGGTCGAAGATGACCAGATCGGTATTTACAGTCGTTTCCATAATCATTGTCTGCGGCCGGCAGAAGATGCGGCCTTTTTGATTTTCCAGCCGAGAGCCGCCACGCACAGCGACATCAGCGGACTGACGATATTGAAGATACAGTAAGGCATGTAGACGAACGTCGAGACGCCCAGCACCGTGGCCTGCGTCATGCCGCACGAGTTCCACGGCACGAGCACCGAACAGACCGTCGCCGAATCCTCGACCGAGCGGCTCAGCAAACGGGATTCCAGCCCCCGTTCGGCATAGAGTTCCCGGAACAGACGGCCCGAAAGGATGATCGAGATATACTGGTCGGCGGTGCAGAGGTTGAAGAAGATTCCGGCCCCCAGCGTCGAAGCCACGGCCGAAAAGGTGCGTCGGACGAATTTCAGGAAAACGGCCGTCAGCGAACCCAGCATGCCGCTGCCGGTCATCACGCCGCCGAAGCACATGGCGCAGATGATGAGCCATACGGTATTGAGCATGCCGGCCATGCCGCGCGTGGCCACCAGTTCGTCGAGCTGCGGGCTTCCGGTCTCCAGCGCCGTAGGCCCGAAACAGCTCATCAGCAAGCCTTTGAATCCCGACATGAAGTCCAGCCCTTCGACTCCGGCCACCCTCGCCACCAGTTCGGGCTGCGCCAGCAGCATGGCGACGCAGGCGAAGACCGCGGTGCAGAAAAGCGTCACGATGGCCGGAAGTTTCCGCACGATCAGCACGCCCGTCGCCACGGGCACCAGCAGCAGCCACGGCGTAATGCGGAAAGCGCCGCGCAGCGAATCGGCGTAAAGTTCGGCGTGCGCGCCGCCGGTATGGCTCAGCGTCAGTCCCGCGACGACGAAGACCGCCAGCGCGACGACGAACGACGGAACGGTCGTGTAGAGCATGTAGCGGATATGCGTGAAGATCGGCACGCCGACGGTGGACGAAGCGAGCACCGTCGTATCGGAGAGCAGCGAAATCTTGTCGCCGAAATAGGCCCCCGAAATGATCGCGCCCGCGATCCACCCTTCGGGAAAGCCCATCGCCTGCCCGATACCCATCAGCGCCACGCCGATCGTGGCGATCGTCGTCCACGAGCTGCCGGTCATCAGCGACACGCCGGCGCAGATGACGCACGAGGCGACGAGAAAAAACGAGGGGTGCAGGATTTTCAGCCCGTAATAGATCATCGTCGGCACCACGCCGCTCACCATCCACGATCCGGCGATGGCGCCGATCAGCAGCAGGATGATGATGGCCGACGCCGAGGCGCGTATGTTGTCGATGATCGCATCCTCAAGCACCGACCACTTGCAGCGGTAGATGCCGATCGAGAGCATCACGCAGACCGACGTGGCCGAGAGCAGCGCGATCTGGCTTCCGCCGTTTATCGCATCGCCCCCGAAACAGCGGATGACCACATATAAAAGGAGTGTCAGCACTGCGAGCGGCAGCGCCGACACCCATGCCGAGGGCAATTTGTTCTTGTGAGATTCCATAATTCGCTACTCCGTTCCTAACCGGGGACAAAAGTAGCAAAAAGCCGCGATACGGCCAAACGCCTACTCGACCGGTTTGATCTCCGCCTCCCATCCCGTCAGCGTCGAAACGTAGGGGATCAGCAGCATCGCCATCTTGCGATGTCCCGCATAATTGGGATGGGCCGACGATCCGAGTTCGCTCCCGTCGTTGCAGTAGCCGGGCAGGATAGCCGCGAAATGGAGGTTCGGCACGACGCCGGACTGACACAAGTCGCGGATATAGGTGAAGGCCGGTTCGCTGACGCGCGGCGCCACGCAGAGGATCGGCATTTCGTCGCCGTAGGCGCCGCGCAGAGTCTGCAGGATGCGGGTGTAGGCGGCCGCAAACTCATCGCGCGAAGGATGCGGCAGGGTCGAAAAGTCGTTCGACCCCAGATTGATGACGACCAGATCGGGACGGTACGGCGACGCCGCGAAATCCCACGCCGGTTCCGCCGCCTCGTCGAACGTATTGGCGATGCGGTCGGCCATCGTATTCTGCGAAGTGGCGTTCTTATCGCCGTAATTGCGTGCCGCGCCGCGTCCCGAATGGGCGATCAGCGTATAGTCGGCGCCGAAATAACGGGCGATGATGCAGGCGTACGCCTTGTTGCAGTTCTCGGTCTGGGGTTTGAACGGCTCGTCCTTCGAAAGCCCCTCGGTCCCGTAACCGCAGGTCAGCGAGTTGCCGATAAATTCGATATGCCGTCCGGGCGCGGGCGCCGCAGGCAGCAGACGCCGTCCCCTGTCAAGCAGGAAGGCATGGATCGTCGTGCGCCCCTGCTCGCCTTCGGTGCGTTTCTGCATCCGCACGGTATGTTCGCCGCGCCCCAGCTTCTCGGCCAGCACCACGACCGAATCCGTCCCGAACGTCGTAACGACGCCGGCGTCGCGGCCGTCGACGGTCAGGTTGTAGTAGTTCTTTTTCGTATCCGAAACGCGCATGGCCAGCGAACCGCCCGTAAAACGGCACTCGAAGCTGGTTCCGCTCCAGTCGAAACTCACGTCGCCGCCCTTCGTCTGCGTACGTCCGACATAGCGCACTTCGGACGACGCGGCGGGCGTCTCCGTCCGCTTCTGGGCGGAAACGGCGCCGGCGCACAACAGCGCCAGCGCTGCAAAAATCAGCCGTCTGCTCATTGCTTCGCCTCCGCTTCATAGGCGCTGACGGCCCGCTGCAAGGGTCCCCACCAGTCGCGGTTGATGATATGCACGATGTCGAACACCATCAGTCCGTCCGATTCGCGGAGATTCATCTCCACGGCCCGCTTGAACTGGGTCGTATCGCGTTTGTAGTCCTCGACGTACATCCCGCCGAAGAAGGGTCTGCCGCCCAGCAGACGGCGCGAATAGCGGCACCCGCCCTCGACGCTGAGGTGGTCGCCCTTCGACATTTCGCTGTCGGTCTCGTTCTTATGCAGGCCGTTGCTGCGACGGTACTCGTCGACGGTCACGTTCCAGTAATAATTGCCGTTGGTGAAGATGTCCAGCAGTTCGGCATATCCGTAATTCTTATATTCGGGCGTGGCCCATGCGAAGTCCTGCGAAGGATCGTACGTATTGCTGGCCCAATTGACGCCCACTTCGAAATAGGAGGGGTACCACGCACCCGTATAAGCGCCGAACTTCAGGCCGGGCTTCACGGCTTTCAGCTCCTCTTTGGTGCGTTTGAAGAAGTCGTAGATCACCGACGCGCGCCACTCGATCCACTGTTTGAAATAAGGGCCGTCGATACGTCTCCAGCCGCCGTCGCCGTCCTCCTCCCACGTATAGATATCCTCCGGGAACCGCTCCAGCTTTTTCCCGATATAAGCCTCGAATTTCCCGCGCGAGAAATCCGAGAAGTCGGACTGGATATTGTCGTAACGGCCGCGGTCAAGCAGCAGACCGTCGAAATCGTACTTCTGCGCCACCTCCTTGAAAATGGCGATTTCGTGATCCTGAACTGCCGGGAGCGCGGGATTGGCGAACAGCACCTTCTTCTCCGGAATCTCCAGCTGGGGGACCAATCCCCTGCCGGGAATATAGTTCACGGCCTGCCATTCGGGATGCCCGTCGTAGATCAGTCCGCGGCGGAATACACCGTTGCCTTCGGCAAAAGTGTTGAACGAACCGTAAATCTCCAGTCCGGCATCGTGCGCAGCTTCGACGAAAGTACCCACGAAATCGAAATCGGGGCGGGCAAACCCTTTCCACTCCCGGACTTGGGGCGCATGTTCGCTGGGATATACCACTTCGCTCGAAGTGCCCTTGACGTCGAGCACCAGCGCCGTCATGCCGGCCTCCCGGCACTTGTTCACATAATAACGGATCGAATCGGGGTAACTGAAGCGCACCCAGTTGGCCGAACAGTCGAGCCACATCAGTTTGGGTTTCACCCCCTCGGCGGCACTCCGACAGCCGGTCGCACCTGCCGCGGCAAAGGCCAGCAGGCATACAGTCAGCAGTTTTTTCATGAAAAATTAAAAGCTATTTTCGTTTGTAGTTTCCGTAAATATCGACTTCGGCCGCATGGAAAGGATCGGCCACCGCGTCGATCAGCAGCGCGCATTCGAGCCGCGTGAGCGGACGCGCCGGATCGTAACCGGACAGCAGTCCGGCGGCGGCACGCTCCGTCCGCGCCGCAACATCCCCGGCCGGCTTGCCGAGCGCTTCGGCCAGCATCGCCGTCAGGAGCGCCCCGTCGACCGGCGTTTCCAGAACGGAGGGCCGGACCGACGGATAGACTTCGCGCAGCCCTTCGCGCAGTTCGGATTCCGCGATCGTCCGATCGGCGTCGAACCAAGTCTGGTTCTCCCAGCCGACGTTGGCTCCGCGCCCCTTGAGGATTCCGGTCACGCCGATCCGCTGCATCGCCCCGAAGCGCGGATCGTCGGCCGGCAGGTCGAGGTACGGCAGCAGGTAGCCGCCCGCATCGAGCACCGCCTCCTGCACCCTGCGCACCGCGACTTCGGACGGATCGACGCCCGCCGCCGCGGCCAACGCCGCCAAGGCTCCCGTTGCCTGCCCGATCTGCAACACGACGGGTTGCAGGCGCGTGGAGCCGTTGACGAGGTTGGTTACCGAGACCGATTTTTCGGCTACGAGCAACCCCGGAAATCCTGCGGGGATCACGATGCCCAGCGGAAAACCGTACGAGGGGATGGGATGGAAATAGAGGTCGGGCAGGTCGTCCCAGCCCGAATAGCGGGTATGGTGCTGATCGACCGGATAATCGCCCACGCCGACCGCCGTACGATAAAGCGTTCCTGCGTAGGGGTCGGTAATGTCGTTGAGCGTAAACCGCACGACCCCGTGAATGCGCCGCGATTCGCGGTGATAGGGAATGAACGGCAGCCGGTCCTCCGTAGGAAACTCGTCGTCGGCCAATCCCAACGTATTGAATCCCAACTCATGCTGGAGGAAATAGACGAATGACAGCGTATGATTCTTGGCCCTGCGGACGGCGTCGGCCCGCTCTTCGGGCGTCATGTCGATCATGTCCACGTAGTAATCGTTGCCCTCGATCGGCCAGTTGATCATGTATTTGCCGTTGGGCAGTTTTCCGTAAGTGATCATCATCTCGCGGGACCACATGCGATGCGGCTCCTTCGGAGCGACGCAAAGATCGTTCACGCAGCAGCAGGCAAAAAGCGACGGATCGTACCCGTCGGGCCGCGGAATCGTGACGTCGCGGCCGTAATCCTTCAGTACGGCGACGTAGGTCAGGTCCTGCACGATGCCGTTGGCTTCGGCCGGGGCGATATCCTCGTGCGTGACGGCCGACGAATCCATGCCGACGTCATAAGGGACGCCTGCCATCCGGGCGACGTCGCCCAGCTCCGTCGCATCGACGAGCACGCCGGCTTCGACCTGCCGGAGCCGGCCGTCACGCCGGACACCCAGCCGCCATACATCCTTCCCGCGTTCGGCCGTCTCGGCCGCCGAACGGTACCACACGGTGAGGTTCGGTTCGCGGGCGACGAGCCGTTTGAAAATACTGTCGCCCACCGAAGGTTCGAACATCACGTTGCTGACCCACCCCGTTATCAGGGCCGAATCGCAGCCGTAATGCCGGGCCAGCTCCGTCCGGAACTCGTCCCAGATGCCGCCGCGCAGGCGGTAATTGCCGTCGGTGGCGCTCACGCCCGCCGAGGTGAGCATGCCGCCGAGCCAGTCGAACTCCTCGACGATCAAGGTTCGCGCCCCCATGCGGGCCGCTTGCAGTCCGGCCGCCGTTCCGCTCGCTCCCCCGCCGACGATCACCACGTCGTAACGCTCGGCGGAACCGCACGCAAACAGCCCCAAGCACGCCAGCAGCTGCAAATATTTCAGTCCGGTAAATCTCATATTCGGTCGTTTATTTCAAATCGGCTGCGGCCCGACTGATCCGCCCGAAGCGGTCCGTAGCCGACACCTCGACGCGCTTCGCCCCTTCGGGCAGCGCGACGCGGTAATAGTGGTCCGAAATCGAAGGGTAAATCCATTTGTGGTCCATCTGACTGGTATCGGAGTACATCTGTTTCGCGGCGGGATCGTAAGCCTGAAACCGCTCGGCGGGACCGCACGGCACGCCGTCGATCGTAAACTGAACCTCCCACGCCGGGTCGCTGGCCCAGATGTTGGCCACGGCATACCCTTCGAACTGGGGATATTCGCGACCGCTGTAAATTTTCATCTGGTAGTCGGCCGGATAACCCGTCGATTTGTAATACCAGTCGATCCGGTCGCCGTTCACCTCATAGACGCCGTACCCGGCGGGCGTGCCGTCGGTGCAGAGCGGGCCCTGCCACCATGCGCCGCTCAGGGCGGGTGTCACATGCTCGCAGAGACCGGGGGCGATGGACTGGTTGAAGGTCGTATGGGTATGGCCCGAAATGATATGCGCCCGGTAGGGTTTCAGAATTTCGTAAAGCCCCCTGTGGTTGGTCATCGTCGATCCGGCGCGGTCGTAGCGGAACTGCTTGCGGTCCTGCTCCTCGCAGGTCGAAGGAATATGCAGGCAGACGACCACCGTCGAACCGGGCTGCACGCGGGCAAGGTCCTTTTCGAGCCAGCGCATCTGCCGCTCTTCGAGATAGCCGATGTAAAAATAGTCGCGCCCGATGAAGAAGTTGTCGTCGAGCACCACATAATGGATGCGTCCGACGTCGAACGAATAGTAGACCGGACCGTACATCTGCTCGAACTTCGAGAAGGAGGTTTCGTAAGAGCGTCCGTAGACCTTCATGTCATGGTTGCCCATCGCGTTGCGGAACGTGATTCCCGTACGCTCCATCACTTCGTTGTACCGGCCGTAAAGCGAATGGTCGTGCGACACGATGTCGCCGCAGCAGATGCCGTGGAAAGGCATGCCGCCGTAACTGCGGACCGTGGCGGCGATGTCGTCGGCCGCCGCCGCGAGTTTCGCAAACTCCTTCGGCGCCCATATCTGCGGATCGGCGATGGCGATGAACCCGTAACGCGAATCGTCGCCCGCACGGCGGAGCAGCGTAAAATCGCAGGATTTGCCGTCGGCCGGCAGCGGGTGAAAATAGCGCACCACGCCCTTTTCCACCGGAGCGTCGTAGCCCGCAGGTACGCAAACGAAGACGAAGCGGTTGTCGGCGCCGGCCTGCAGTCTGTAATTTCCTCTTTTGTCGGTGCACGCGAACTCTTCACCGTCGGAGACCCAGACGCCTTCCACGCCCCGGCCGCCGCAAAGGACGCGCCCCTTGACCGTGACGCTGCCCGCGGCCCATGCGCAGGCGCACCACAACGACAACAGAATTGTCAGTAAATATCTTTTCATCGTTCCGTATTTTAGTTCTATTTGCATTGTTCGAGAATCTGCCAGCACTGGAACAGTCCGCGCGGCACATGGAAACATCCCTTCCACTTCCCGCCCTTGAGCGGCAGCAGCACCTCGCCGCGGCGGTTCAGGTAACCGAACCATTCGGGATGCTCCGTGTCCTTGAAATGCGTCCACGTATATTCGTGCAGTTTCCCGAACCACTCCAGACACTCCTTCGATCCGGTCAGCTGATAGCCCTTGATCATCGCGATCGTCGATTCGATATGCACCCACCAGAGCTTCTGGTCCCATTCCAGCTCCACGCGGGGCGCGCCCTTGCGGTCCAGAAAATAGAAAATGCCGCCGTACTCCTTGTCCCAGCCGTATTCGGCGGTATTGAGCGCGATTTTCACCGCTTTGTCGATCAGCGCACGGTCGTCGAGACGCACGCCGAGATTCATGATAAACCACATCGCTTCGAGCGAATGTCCGGGATTCATCTGACGGCCCTCGAACGTATCGGAAAGCCGTCCGTCCTCCGTGACGTTCTCGACGATCAGCCCCAGCTCTTCCCGGTAAAACACCTCCATCACTTCGTGCAGGCACTCCCCGATGGTGTCGGCCAACAGTTGTTTGTCGATCATCGGCTCGATCTCCAGCGCCATGTTGCAGAGGATCATCGGCAGGGCGAAGCTCTTGAGCGAACGCGTTCCGGGATAAGCCTTGCACCACTCGCCTTTGGGATTGGCGCGTTTCTCCAGAATCCGGTCGAAAGTCCGCTTGGCGATCATGGCGTACTCGTCGCTGCCCGTCGCAACGGCGACCTGCGCAAAGGCCATCGCCGCGAACGTATAGGAGAAAATATTGTAGGGCTGCACCAACGGGCGACCTTCGCGCGTCAGCGCAAAATACCAGTTGTAGTTGCCGTCGTGGCCGTATTTGCGCAGGAACTCGGCTCCCTGCACGGCGCATTCGAGCCATTCGGGACGACGCTCCACCTTGTTATAGAGCATGGCGAACATCCACACTTCGCGCCCCTGCAGCCAGATGAATTTGTCGGTATCGTAGACGCTTCCGTCACGATCGAGACACGTAAAATAGCCGCCGAATTCCCTATCTTGCGATTTTTCGAGCCAGAAAGGCAGTACGCCATCCAGCAATTCGGTTTTGTACTGTTCCGCTAATCTTTTGAAGTCCATAATCTTATCTGATTTATATTGTTATCTTGTCCAGTATCGTTCGATCTCTTCGAGCGTGCGGCCCGACGTTTCCGGCACCGCCTTCCATATCAGCAGCATATAGGGCACGCACATCGCGGCGAAGAGGAAAAAGGTCCCCGCCGGCGTCAGGTTCGCGAGCATCCACGGCGTAAGCTGCCCGACCAGATAGGTCCCCGTCCAAAGCGAGAACCCCGCGATCGACATCGCCACGCCGCGCACACGAATCGGATACATCTCCGACAAAAGCACCCATACCACGGCGCAAACGGAGATGGCGCAGCAGAAAACATAGCACAGGAACGCCGCCAGCAGCACGCCGTCCGGCAGTCCGAGCCGCTCCCCGGTCAGGAAACAGGTCCCGATAAGCAGCAGCGACAGCACCATGCCCGACACGCCCCAGTAAACCAGCTTCTTGCGCCCTACGCGGTCGATGATCGCCAGCGCCAGCACCGTCGTAAGCATATTGACCGCTCCGACCAGTATCTGGGCGAACAGCGAGTCGCTGCCCGACCATCCGGCCCGCTCGAAAATCGACGGCCCGTAGTAAAGTACGGCATTGACGCCCATGAACTGTCCGAGAATGGCGATCGCCGTGCCGACAAGCACCGCCGTCCGGATGCCTTTCGACAGCAGGAGCCGCCACTGCGGGGCCTGCCCGCCGCCGACGGCCGTTTCGATGGCCGCAAGCTCCGCGGCGGCTTCCGTCCGGTCGCCGTTGATGCGGCCGAGCACACGCAGAGCGCGGTCCGTATGTCCGCGCAGCGCCAGCCAGCGCGGACTTTCGGGAATAAAGAAGATGATGACGAAGAAAAGCAGCGCCGGAAGGGTTTCGGCTCCCAACATGCCCCGCCACACTTCATCGACGAAGATCCGCTGCATCCACGCCGTTTCGAAACCGGCGGTCTGTCCCATGCGGAGCAGCAGGTAATTGACCGTATAGGCCGCCAGAAATCCCATCGTGACGGCCAGCTGGTAAAACGACACCAGCATGCCCCTACGGCGCGCCGCCGACACCTCGGAGATGTAAAGCGGCGAGACGACCGAAACGACGCCGATGCCCAGCCCGCCCACGATCCGGCAGACGACCAGTTGCGTGAAATCGGCGCAAAGGGCGCACCCCGCGGCCGACACCGTGAACAGCACGGCCGAGACGAGCATCGTCCGCCGGCGTCCCAGCCGGTCGCTCAGCACGCCCGCACAGAGTACGCCGGCGATCGAGCCGGCCAGCGCACACCCCACATACCACCCCTGCTGCAGGCTGTCCAGCCCGAAGCTGGCCGTCACCAGCTCGACGGTGCCCGAAATCACGGCCGTGTCGTATCCGAACAGGAGTCCGCCCACGGCAGCCGTGACCGCAAGAAAGAGCATGTACGATATGTCAGCGCGCTGTTTCATGGTGCATTCACCGTTTCCGGTAAGGGTTGTCGATTTTAAAATAATCGCAGTAGCGATCGTAAAGATGTCCCGCCTGCGGATAGGCCGAATTGGGACTCATAAAGTGCGAGAATTCGAACGTGATGACGTTCTGCATCCCGGCCCGCCGTGCGGCGTCCAGCTTCAGCAGCAGTTTCTCCCATTTGATCGGCAGGAAGCGGATCGGCATGTCGCGGTCGAACGACTCGATGTTGGTCCAGCACTCCATGCCGTACTTGTCGGCCAGCGCCTTGTTCACCACCAGATAATCGTACAACTCGCGGTAATCGACCTGCCCGTCCTGAAACGCGAGGATGTCCACCGCTCCGGCGACATTGCCCAGTATCTCGTTCCACTCGCGGCGGTGCTCTTCGACCGAAAGGGCCTTGTCGCCCGCCATCACCTGATCGGTCTTGACGCCGTGGATGTAGGGTGAAATCATCGTTTTCAGACCGCCCGAAACCGCCTTGGCATGGCGGCCCACTTCCGCATAGATGCGCGACATGTTCTTGGTCCGGCGGCTGATCTCCTGCGACAGATACCACCCCTGAAACGACTCGTGGTGGCCGTATCTGGCCCACACCTCGTCGATCAGTTTCAGGTTCAGGTCTATCTCGCGCTGGAAGAGTCCCTCCTGCCAGTATTTGCCCGAATCGTACATGCCGAAATAGAACGCCATACCGTATTTGTCGGCCAGCGTAAGGAACATCTCCACCAGATCGACCGGGGGATAGTACACCTCCTCGCTTTCGAGCAGACACTCGAACGGCGCGGCGATCCACCGTCCCAGCCCGGCGCGGATCAGCACCACGGTGTTGATCCCCATGTTTTTCATCGCCCGGAAATCGGCGTCCCACTCCCTGACGCCCCAGTTCTGGTGGGGAATGTCCCAGCTCACCTCGTCGAGGAACGTCGCACGAACGGGAATCGCTTGAAGAATGCCTTCGGTTCTGAAATCGTCGTCCGACAGGCCGCAGGCCGCGTCGCCGCCCGCCGCACCCTTCGGGGAGCAGGCCGCCAGCACGACTGCGATCAGCACGGCCAACGCCGCCGCCAAACCGCCCGGTTTAGGGTAATGTCCGTTCATCGGTCTCTATTCCAAGGTTTTCAGATACTCCATATAACGGTCGTACAGGTGCCCCGCCTGCAGGTAGGCCGACTGCGGACTCATGAAGTGCGAGAACTCGAACGTAATGGCGTTCTGGTAACCGGCCTGAGCCGCCAGCCCCATCTTGAGCCGCAGTTTCTCCCACTTGATCGGCAGGAACTTGATCGGCATGTCGCGGTCGAAGGTCTCGGAATTGGTCCAGCACTCCAGCCCGTAACGGTCGGCCAGTTTCTTGTTGACTTTCAGAAAATCGACCAGCTCGTCATACTCCACATGGCCGTCCTGAAAGGCGACGATATCCACGGCGCCCTTGATTCCGGCGAAGATGGCGTCCCACTCGCGTTCATGGCTTTCGAGCGTCACGACGTTCTGCTTCGAAGTCGAAGCATTGTACTGGCTGACGTTCTTGCTGCCGTCGATATAAGGGGAAATCATGGTCGGCAGACCGCCGGAAACCTCCTTGCAATAGCGTCCCAGACTCGCATACAGATCGACGATCTTGCCGGTATTGCGGCTGCATTCCTGCGAAATATACCAGCCCGCAAAGGATTTGTAATGTCCGTAACGGCTCCACACCTCGTCGATCACGCGTTTGTTCAGCGCAACCTCCTGTTCGTATTCGCCGCGGTCCCAGTACTTGCCCGAATCGTAGAGTCCGAACCAGAAGTTCATCCCCCACTTGTCGCTTAGGCGCAGGAACATATCGACCAGATCGACGGGAGGTTCGTAACACCCCTCCTCGGCCGTGAGCACCCGCGAGGGAAAAGTCTGCCAGCGGCGGTAGCCGCAGCGGATCAGGATCACGGTGTCGATGCCGGCTTCGCGCATGTAGCCGAAGTCACGGTCCCATTCGGCTTCGCCCCAGTTCTGATGGGGAATATCATGACTGATTTCGTCGAGAAAAGTTCCTTTTATTCGCATAACTCATTTATTTAAATTTCAAATCAGGTTCTCCAAAAAAGCCTGCGGTTCGTAAAAAAGACCGTAACGGCCATGACCGCGGCCGTGACCAGCACGCCCCGCACCACGCCCATCCACGGGCATAGCTCGGCAAAGGTCTGTAAATAAGGCGCCAGATGCAGCAGCGTCAGCAGGGGCATGATGAGGAATCCGGCCGCCGTGTAGGCCACGATCGGATTCTGCCCGCATTTGACCAGCGCCGAGAAACGCACATTCAGCCGCCGCATCGCGATTCCGGCGGCGATCAGGACAAACGAAGCCAGCCCGGAGGTGACGAAAAAATAGCTGAACGTCGCGTAATCCTTCTTGATGCCCCCTTCGAACGCCTCCAGCGCCAGTCCCAGCATCAGCCAGAAAAATCCCCAGCCGAAAAGCGAACCATGCAGTCTTCCGGTCGCCGAGCCGTCCCCGCGCAGCAGACGCCGGAGCAGGAGACAGAGCAGGACGCCCGCCACGAGATTCACGACCAGCTGCCGTGCGAAAAGCCCCCACATATTCAGGCATATCAGCGTCACGAGCAGAACGAGTATCCAGACCTCCCGCCGCCGGGACGCCCCCGGCGCATCTTCGCCGCTCTGCGTCATCCATTCGTAGATACGGTCTCCCGCAATCGTGCCGGGAATGATGATACAAAGGTATTTCAGGTAGTCGAAGCGGAAAAGCCACGGCGCAGGCGACCAGTTCCACAACGCCTCGTTCCACGAACCTTCGACGCCGCTGCCCAGACGCAGTGCCGCCAGCAGCGCCAGCACACCCAACCGCGCCAGCAGGTTGTTCCGCGTGTAGAGCCACACCAGACTGCCGAACAGCGCCATATTCGCAAGGACCAGAATGATGACGTCGCTCCGCTCCGCCGAGACGGGCAGTCCCCAGATCCACCGGGCGGCCGCCAGCAGGGCGGCGATGCCGGCGACGCCGGCCAGACAGACCATGCGGTTCTGCCGGTCCGAAAGCCGGCCGAAGCGCATGAAAAGCGCACAGAAACAGCCCCAGCCCGCCAGTTGCAGCAGCGAGGAGCCCCATCCCGGCAGCGTTCCCGTCACTCCGGAACGCAGGTTGGCGAGCGCGATGGCGAAAAGCGCCAGCAACGCCCACCTGCGCGCCACGACCGTCAGGATCAGCGCCACCGATTCGCCCCGCTGTTCCAGCCGCCGGCGCAGGGCCAGCGGGAAAGCGGCACCCATCGAGAAGAGGAAAAACGGGAAGACCAGATCGACCCACGTAATTCCCGGCACCGACGGATCGAAACGGAACGACGGTGGCGGCACCTGCGCATGGAACAGCCATGCAGGAAGTTCAGCGTGCCATAGGATCTGTCCCGACAGCACCATTCCCACGATAGCCAACCCTCGCAGCAAATCGACCGCATAAGCTCGCTTTTCCATCTGCAAGACGTGTTATTTCAGGTATTTCTGTTTCTTGAGGTAATCGGTCCAGATCACATACCCCACGGGGTGGAGGTGGATTCCGTCCTTCGTCAGGTCGATGCGCAGTTCGCCGTCGGCATCGGAAAGCAGCGGCACCAGATCGACGAACGTACACCACGGCTTGGCGTCGCACAACCGCACCAGCCGCGCATTGAGCGCCCGCACCTGCGGATTGTGCCCCTTGAGTCCGGGATATGCCAGCCGCCGGGTATTGACCGGCAGCACGCTCTGGATATAGAGCCGGCAGCCGGGAACGGCCTCGTGCACCATGTCCGCCATGCGGGTGATGTTCATCACGATCGTATCGACGGGCTGTCCGCCCATCAGGTCGTTGATGCCCGCCATCAGGAAGATTTTGCGGGGCTTGCTTTTCAGGATGTCGGGCAGACGGTCGATCATGCCGAAGGTATTGTCGCCGCCGATGCCGCGGTTCTCGACGTCGCCGCGTTTGAGCAGCAGGCTCCACCACCCCTGTTCGGTAATGCTGTTGCCGAGGAAGACGATCGCCCCCTGTTGCAGTCCCTCTTCGTCGTGGGCCGCACGGCGGGTATCGTAGTAGGCGTTATGGAATTTCTGCGCCGAAGCGCCGGATGCCGCGAAAAGGGCGGCCAAAAACAATATTACGATGCGTTTCACAATCAGTCTTTTTTAATTACGCCGTCGATACCGGTCTTGACATACGACCACTGATCGGCTTTTTTCAGGTGAATCATATCGAACAGGAAATAACCGTCGCAGGCGTTGATGCAGGCGGCGACCGAAGCGGTGATGGCCCGGTTCTCCTCCTCCTGCGGCACCTTGTCGTCGGCATCCCAGTTTCCCACGTCGGGACCGCCGGCCACCATCGGGCAGGCTCCCATCGTACGCTCTTTGGCCAGCAGGCAGAATCCCTGCATGGTCCATTCGGTCGTGCCGTAAACGCGCGTCGGGGAGGCGTAGGCGCCGATGAGCATCTGGTCCATCAGGTCGGCATAGCCGTAGTTCATGTATTTCTTGGTAGCCCACGAGAATTTGGACGAGGTGTCGTAATTGGGACTGGCCCAGTTGACACCCACGTCGTAATAGCTGGCATACCAGCCTCCGACGTATACGCCGAACTTGACCGACGGATTGACCGACTTGACGGCGGCGCGCGCCTTCTCCATAAAGTCGTGGATCACCTTCGCCCGGAATTCGAGCCACTGCTTCATATGCACGGGCACCGGCGAGGGTATGCCCGAAGTATGGCCGGCAGGCAGAATGTCGGCGGGGAAACCGGCAACCGACTGGCCGATATACTTCTCGAACTCCTTGCGCGTATAATTCGAGAAATCGCTGGTAAATCCGTCGAAGCGCCCCCTGTCGAGGAAGATTCCCGCCAGTCCGTCATAGGCCGCGAGGTCCCTGAGCATCGAACAGAGATACTCCTGCACTTCGGGCAATACCGGATTGAAGAACTTGGCGGACTGCGAGGTTGACATGATGTTCGTGATGCCGCCCGCCAGATTCAGATCGGTCGTCCACGCCCGCTTGGCCTCATCCCGGAAAACGACTCCGGCGCCGCCCAGCAAGGTCTGGTTGCCGCCCGTAAAGGTATTGATCGCGGCGTGAATGCGCAGGTCGAGCGACTTTCCGGCGTCGATAAACGCCTGCAGGTAGTCCCACGTGGCCGTGCGTTCGACCTTGGAATATCCGCCCGGCAGCCATGCGCCGAGCCATTCCACCTGATCGACCACCGACGTACGGAAAAGCACGTCGCCGGTAGTAGGCCGCACATCGACCACGATATCGGTGAATCCGGCCTCCTTGGCCTTGGTCAGATCGCGCAGTATATTCTCCTTGCTGCTGGCGAAATCGGGAAAGTTGGCGGCGGCATCGACCCAGATGAACCGGGGTTTCTCCACCCCCGGCTCCGGATCGGGATCGGGGTCGGGATCGGGCCACTCCCATTCGGGTTCCTTCGAATCCGAACCGCACGAAACAGCCCCGTATCCCAGCGTCAGCGCCACCAGAGCCGCCGCAAACCATTTAACATTCTTTTTCATCTTCAAAATTATGTTTGTTTTAGGACCTGCATCCCCGGTCAGAGGGATGCAGGCAGAAGGGATGTTACTTGTCGACACAATCCCACTGTTCGGCACGGATATAGTTGGTATTTCCGCCGATCCAGTAAAGATAGAGATAATAACCGTCAGACGACTGGCTCAGCAGAATATCGCAGCTCGCCGTTCCGGAAACAGCCAGATATTTAGGCGTCGACGCATAGATCTTGGCTTTCGTATTGTCGAACGTCCCGGTGAAGAGATTGCGGTCTCCGACATCGAGCAGGATGGCACGCGATGCACTGTAAGCGAAGTGCGAACCGCCGAACACGGCGACGAACGGACTCTTATTGAAGACGGCGCACGACACATTGGCAAAATTCGAATTGGCGTCATTCGCGCCTTTGTCGATAAATGCCACACGCGAATTGGTCGCTCCGTCGATCCACTCCGCCCCATTGGTCGAATAGCTGGCTTTGAAATAAGGTCCGGTAATATCCGTCGACAGATATTCCACATCGACATTGCCGCCGTTCCAGAGTCCGCAACCCGCAATCGTAACCTTTTCGGGAGTACCCCAAACGCCATCGGTCAGAATGATACGGACGAACTAACTCCAGTTTGCAGGACTTGCCCAAGCCCAGCAGTTGATCGTGACGACGGCGTCTGCGTCTATATCGCCCTTGATCGAAATCTTGCTGCCGATCTTACCGCCCGTGGCATTCGACCAGGTCATGACCTCCTTCGGGGTATCGGTAACATGATCCAGACGATAAATGGTCTGCGACGCACCGTTGGCGGCAATCGAACACATCACGATATGGTTGGCTTCATCCGAAGTGATAGCGCCTCCACCGAGATTGATGCCGCCCATATTCACCGTTCCGGCCTTGACACCGGTAAGCTTGTTGACATAAACGATCTCGCTCTCGCCGGAGCAAATAAGCAAGTGATCGCCCAAAATGCCCAGCGTATAATTCGTCGTTCCGCTCATTCCGTAATCAGTCTTGAACGTTTCGGAAACGAACAGGTTCTTCTGACTGCCCGAACGAATACCGGTCGGAACCTTCGCCGGAACCTCTTTCTTAACGGTGTAAACCGTCTTGCTTACCCCGTCATACGCAGTGACGGTCAGCTTGGGCGACGCATTCCAGTCGATAACCGTCGTTGCCGGATCGGGTGAAATCGTAGCATGATACGAAATCCGGTAGGATCCCGTACAAGGTTCGATATTACCGGCTGCGATCAGCGACACCTCTTTGGTTTCCTGATCAATGATGGCGTTCAAACCCTGCGACGGAAGCGACAGCTCCTCCAGCAGACAGGCTTTGCTCTTCACGATCCGCCCCCTGACTTTATAAACCTTCTTTTGCTTGAGCTGATCGGTAACCGTAATATAGTTGTCCTCGTTCAAATTCATATAAAGGACCGCAGGGTCCACCGTAACATTGTCGTCGAGATTCAGGCTGATGCGCATTTTGTCGAGCATCTTACCGCTCACGACATCATCGCTGCTCTCCGGATAAAACCACGGAATCTCGACCGTGATCTCATCGCTGCCCTCCGCCGGATATCCTTTGAATTCGCCGTAAAATTCGGCTGCCCCCTCGCTATTGTTCTTTACGAATTGGGCGGTTACGCTGTTGATGCCGTTACGCGACACGGAAGGCAACAGTTCGTCGGGCTGGTGACAGCCCGCAAAGAGCAGACCGGCCGCCGTCAGGAAAGAAAATATGGTATTTTTCATAATTGTAATTCAAGATTTATTTCCCCTCGTCATACTGTTCGATAGCCGAGTTGTTCGCCAACTCATCGTAAGGAATCGGGAATACGTAGGTCTTCGCCAGGAATTTACGGTCCTGCAAATCACAATCCACATACTCGAATTTGAAAGCGCCCTGATGCGGCGTGATCTTCAGTCCGTGCACACGGTAACCGTTATACTCCTTGTCGGCGAGTTTCCAGCGGCGCATGTCCCAATAGAGGTGCCCTTCATACGCCAGCTCGATCTTGCGTTCCTGACGTATCGCTTTGAAAAGATCGTTCCCCGAAAGGCCCGAAAGAGCGGGCAGATTCACACCGGGACGCTGTCTCACGGCATTGACATCCTCCAAAGCGGCCCCCGAAGCGCCCAAACGATAGTTCGCCTCGGCACGGATGAGGTAAATTTCAGCCAGACGAAGTTCCACCCAAGTCTGCGTGCTGACCTTGATAACCGAGAAATCGGTGTGGCTTTCATCGAGGTATTTGCGCAGATAATAACCGGTAGTAGTACGTCCCTTCGGATAGGTGTCGCTACGATAATCCATATACTGCCCGTAAGTACCTCCAACGCTGTTGGTCATTGTATGCCCCTTCCATTGCGCTCCGTGATAAAGAACCGTCGCAGCGAAACGGGGTTCCAGCTGATCGTAAGGAGGCAACTCGGTCGTCTCGCCGTGCCATTTGCTCCAATCTACGGTTTTGCCGTCCTTCGACTGATACGATTCGACCATCTCCTGCGTCGGGCAGCCTTTACCTCCGTCGTTGTCCATATCGCCGTAAGGAACATAGTCGTTATCGAAAGTATGATTGGGACCCGTTACCAGATAGTTGTATTCGAGAATCGACTCACTATTCCCCCCTTTGAAAGCATCCTCGTACTTATCGGTCAAAGAATAGACCTGCAACTTGAAAACCGAATCCGCCGCGTCTTTGGCATCCTGCCAGCGTTCGGCATAAAGCATCGTCCGTGCAAGCATGGCCCAAGCCGCGCCGCGCGTCACACGCTCCTTGTTGGCCGCGTCCCAGCGCACCGGCAATACCGAAGCCGCATACTTGAGGTCCGAGGCAATCAGATCCCAGGTCTCGGAGGCAGAGCTGCGGTCTTTATTCTTCTGGAGATTCATATCCGTATAGAGGATTACCCCTCCATGCCGTTTGGCCAACTGAAAATAGACGAATGCGCGGAAAAAACGGGCCTGCGCCTCAAGTTTAGCATTCTCTTCCGCCGAGAACGTGGAATGCTTCCGCATGGATTCCAAGAACTCATTGATACGGCGGATACGCTCATATCCACCCGTCCACGCATCGAGCAGGTTGCCCGTCGACGACATCGTTTCAGGCGTAAACACATAATTATTGGAGTCTCCGGCCTTATTGCCCGGAACGTACGAACCGTATTTGAAAGTTTCGGTAAGTCCCTCGGTCAGATTACCTTGAAACTGGGCGGAGCCGAACTGTCCGTAACGGTCAATATACGGATAAAAACCGTTAAGGTAAAGCGTCGCCGTGTGTATATCGTTCCAAACCACCTTGTCCGAGATACTGTCATGCGGCGTGGTATCGAGGAAATCGTTGCAACCGACTAAAGAGAACGTCAGCAACGACATCATGGCTATTTTAATTCCTGTTTTCATAATTTCTCCGTTTTTCATGTTAGAATGCCAAGTTTACACCGAACGAGAAGATACGCTGCTGCGGATAATAACCGTTCGACACACCGGGCTGTTCAGGATCAATGTTGAATTTGGTCAGTTCACTGACAGTCCAAAGGTTCTGTCCTTCGAAATAGATACGCAGACGGTCGATGCCGATCCGGCTCATCCATTTCTGCGGGAAGGTGTATCCGATCTGCAAATTCTTCAGACGCAGATAATCGCCGCTGCGATGCCAGAAAGTCGAAGAATAGGCATTATTCGAACTGGCCTGCACGATACTCAGACGCGGGAATTCGGCATTGGTGTTATCTTCCCGCCAAGAGTTCTCCACAAGGTATTTCGGCGAATTGCCTCCGTGATAGAACGGCTTGGTCATCTGCGTGTTGTCCATGATTCCTCCGCTGTACACACCCGTCAGAGCCACATCCCGGCCCAAGCCTGCCTGAAACAGGAAAGAGAGGTCAATGCCTTTCCAATCACCCGAAAAAGAAAGGCCTCCCACAAATTTGGGATAAGCGGCGGCCCCGACATAACCGCGGTCCTGTTCATAGGAAATCACACCGTCGCCGTTGCGATCGACATACTTAATATCGCCCACACGAACGGCTTTACCCACAATCGTCGGAGAATTGTCGATCTCCTCCTGGCTCTGGAACAAACCGGCGGAGATAAAGCCGACCTGGGCGCCGACCTCCTTACCCGTAAGCTTGAGCCAATCGGGCGTATTGGCGGCATCGTTATAGTGCAGCCATTTACGCTTGGTGTATGTACCGGTCAGACTCACGTTGTAATTGAAATCTCCGACACGGTTACGGTGGCTCAACGTAATCTCAAAACCCTTATGAGCTTGTTTATTGCTGTTTTCATACTTCGGATAATAACCGCCGAAAGAGCTGGGATAGGTGGCAGTCACACCACTCAGAATATCATAGATGTATTTATAGAATACATCGAACTCAACCCCCAGTCTGCCGCCCCACATGGACAGGTCGAATCCTCCGTTATATTGCAGATTCTTCGCCCATGTCAGATTCTCATTCGCCAAACTCGAAGTAAGCATTCCGTCGACACCGACGCCTCCGAGGACACCGGCCGGAGTATCCAGAAAGCCTAATGTATTCAAATACGAATAAGCGCTGATACCCGTCGTACCCGTAAGACCGATACTTGCACGCAACTTCAAGTTGTCAATCGCTTTGGAATCGAACCAAGGCTCATTAGATATTCTCCAACCGACCGATGCGGCAGGGAAAGGAGACCAGCGTTTTCCATCAACCATACCGCCGAACAGATAACTGCCATCATACCGGCACGACAATTCGACAAGATACTTATTGGCATAATCGTAATTGACACGGGCCGCGAAACCGGCTTTGCGCGCAACGGAGCTCATACCGTTGATCGACATCTTGTCGGGAATGCTGGCGTATTTGAGTTCGGCAAGTTCCTTGATCGAAAATCCTTCTCCGTAAGCGCTGAAATTATTGCCGTCGTTAGAGTAGGTCTCCATCAGCAGGATTGCAGAAACATTATGCTTCCCGAAGGTGTTGGCATAATTAAGCGAAGCGTTAGTCGTAATCTGCGTGTTGCGCGTAAGCCCCTCCGTCAGCGAATTTTCGGATTTTTTACGCGAATCCCAGTTTTCGGCATAGGAAATATTGCCGTCAAGAGTCGTGGGAAGCGTTGCAACCATCGTACGGAAAGGCGTGGAATAAATCTTGGAATAGGTCTGCGAATAGTCATAGGCCACCATGAATTTCGCAGACAAACCCTTCAGGAAAGGAAAATCATACTTAAGCGAAACATTCGACTGAAAATAGAACGTATTGCTTTTTGCATAACCCGACTCCTCGGAAGAAGCGAGCGGACTTACGGTAGCGCTCGAAGTATTGGTCGAAACAGGCAGCCCGTTATAATTTTCGGGCACGTAAGGATGCGCACGCATAGCCTGCTGCGCGATATTGTTCCAATCGGCGGGATCGCCCGAAAATCCGGGACGATTGCTGCGCTGCACACGACCGGCCAGATCCACGGCCATCGTCCAGTTCTTGGCGATCTTGGTTTCGATATTCGAACGGATATTAATACGGTCGAACGAGAAATTCTTCACATTGCCCTCCTGATCGAAGTAACCGATCGAAGTAAAGTACTTGATCCGCTCGTTGCCGCCCGTCACATTGAGGTTGTGCGACTGGTTGTACCCCGTACCGAAAGTCTTTTCATACCAGTTCGTATTGCCCCAGCCGTCGCTCGGATCGCCGTTGAGCATCATGTCGATCTGGCGCTGCGTGAAAATCGGCGTGTCTCCGTCCATTTCACGGGCTTTGTTATACCAATAGGCATACCCCGGACCGTCGAGCATTTCGAGCATTACGGCATTCTGGCTCAAACCGAAAGTGCCGGTGTAGGAGATCTTGGCCGGAGCGGCCTTGCCCCTTTTGGTCGTCACGATAATGACAGCCGAGGCATCCATACCGTAAATCGCAGCCGACGACGCGTCTTTGAGCACCGAAACGCTTTCAATATCATTGGGATCAATCTGGCTGAAATCGCGGGCTACACCGTCCACAATGTACTTTGCGCCGCTGCCTCGCACCAAAATGCTGGCGCCGTCGCTGCCGGGCTGTCCCGACTGCTGCAAGGCCACCACGCCGGCGACACGCCCGCCCAGCATATTCGTCACATTTCCCATCGGCGCCTTGAGCAGTTCCTTGCCGTCGATTTGCGAAACGGCGCCCGTAATGCTCGCGCGTTTCATCGTACCGTAACCGACGACAACGACTTCATCGACTCTGGCAGAGTCTTCCTTGAGAGAAACATCAATGGAGGTAATTCCCCCCCCCATTCTGGACACAGAAGACACACTATAACGAATTGTACGACCACGGTTTTTCGCTCGGACACCATACCTAAATACTGGAACTCCAATGTGTTGCCAGGTTTAGCAGCGATGGAATACTGACCCTGGAGGTTGGTAATGGCACCCGTATTGGTACCTACGACGATAACAGTTACGCCCATCAGAGGGTGCCCGCTCTCATCCGTAACCGTTCCCGTCACCCGCGTCTGGGCGGAAGCCGCACCGACAACAAGCAATGACATCAGAAGCGCCATGCACTTCCTTGTCAGGGAATTCTTGAAAATAGAGAAGAACTCTTTCATAGAATTACATTTAAGGTTAAGTTTTTAGTGTTTTATATTGGTTGCAGATCAGTTGCTTCCTTCGGCGATTCCGGCCGCCAGCTCCGACCACCAGCCGCGGTTGATGATATGGACGATATCGAAGATCATCAGTCCGTCGGTGTCGCGGAGCGCCTGCGCCACGGCGCGGGTGAATTGCGCTGCGTCGCCCTCGTACTGCTCGACGTAGATCGAGCCTGTCACGGGAACCACGCCGCAGGTGATTTTCTTCGCCCATTCGGCGCCGCCCTCGATGCAGTACCAGTAATTCTGCTCGTCGGACATTCCCGCTTCGGTACGCTGCCCGACAACTCCGTTTGCCTTGTCGACTTCGGCTTTGGTAACCAGCGTATAGTAAAGCCCGGTCATATAGATGTCGAGCAGGTCGGCATAACCCGTATTCCTGTATTCGGGCGTCGCCCAATCGAAATAGCGGGCGGGATCGAACTGTTCGCTGGCCCAGTTGACGCCCACGTAATAATAGGTCGGGTACCATGCGCCCGTATAGTCGCCGATCAGCAGCCGGGGATTGATCTCCTTGAGCTGCCTGTGGGCTTCGGTCACGAAGTCCTTGATAACCGATGCGCGCCATTCGATCCACTTGCGGAACAGCGGGCCCTGCGACCAGTCCCACTTGCCGTCGGCATCCTGCGTCCAGCGGAGTATATCATCGGGATAATCGGCGACCTTCGTTCCGGCATAGGCTTCGAAAAGCTCCTTCGACAGCGGACTGAAATCGGAGGTGATATTGTCGAAACGCACCCGGTCGAAGACGATGCCGTCCACGTCGGGATACTTCTCGGCGAACTCCCTCAGAATAGCCAGCTCGTACTCCTGCACTTCGGGATTCGCCGGGTTGAGCATGCCGTTGTAGTTGCTCTTTATTTCGCTGATCGGCACGATCTTCCCTTCCGTATAGACCTGCGACTGCCAGTCTGCATGATCGCCGTAGATGATTCCCCGGTCGAAGAAGTTGTGACCGCCGGCGAACACGTTGAGCGAACCGTGCACGCGCATGCCCAGCTTGTGTCCCTCCTCGATGAAATAGCCCAGCAGATCGTAGTTCTCAGGACGGGTCACGCCGTCCCATTCGCCCATGTAAGGCGCAATGTCGCTCTTGTAGAGCGTTTCGCCCATGATCGACTTCACGTCTACCACCACATCGGTAAAGCCCATGTCGTGGATTTTGGACACGTAATAACGGATCGAATCGGGATGACTCAGCGTAGCGTAATTGCCTTCGCAGTCGAACCACATGTAAAGCGGTTTCGGCTGCTGTTTTTCCTGCGTGCAGGAGGCGGCTGCAAAGGCCGCGAGACAGATAAAGAGAAGTTTCTTCATATGATTCTTTATGGATTAGTTCACTTCGGAGATGACGACCGCCGTCGAAATTTTGCGCTCGACGATCACCTCGGCGCTGCCCGTGTCGCTGGGACGGTTGAGCACCTTGCCATCGCTGCCGACCATGGTCGAAGATCCGCCGCCGTCGAGATTGACCGCATCGACGGCACCCAGCTCGATCAGTTTGTCGGCCAGTTCGGCCAGCGTAAACCCGGCGCTGCCCCGCATATTGCGTCCGTCGCACACCAGCAGGATCAGTTTTCCGTCGGCCGTGGCGCCGACCGCCGTACGCGGCTGACGCGAAGTCCCGGCGATGCCGCCGCCGTCGAACACCTCTTTCCAATAATTCTCCACGGCGACGTTCTTCCCCTCCTTGACCAGCATCGGACCGCCTCCGACGGCTTCCTGCGGCGTCCAGAGCACGGCGCCGGGCGTCTTCGAAGTCGGCGGCGCGGACATATACGTATTCGTACGTTCGTCGTTGTCGAGTGCGGACGGGAAGGCATAAGGCTTGTTGCCGTCGTCGAGAACGCAGTAAATCCAGTGTGTTTCGAACTTGCCGGACGACATCTGCCCGAACGAAGAACGCACGGGGTAAACCGTCTGATTGTTACGCGTCACCGTCTGATTCTCGATCGACTTGACGGCACCGCCGGTAACAAGCAGGCTCAGCGAGTTCCCGGCCCACCAATACCCGGCATTGGTCGTCACACAGGCCGTTCCCCGGTTGGCCGAAGCGAATTCGGCATGAATGCGCGACGGGATTTTCTGCTGCGGCAGATGCACGGCGTTGAAGCGCAGTTTGGGATTGGCTTTCAGGTCGGCCACGGCCACGAATCCGAGACATTGTTTTCCGCCGCCCAGATCGTCCGTAAACTCGGTTACGGTCAGGCCGGCAGGATAATCGCCCGGCTGAGGGTCGGGATCGGGATCAGGTCCGTCGGGAAATTCATAGTCGGGCGTTTTCGAATCGCTGCCGCACATACAGCACACGGCGCAGACGCAGACAGCAAGCAGGGCGAAGCCAAGAAATTTTAGTTTCATATTTCAGTCAGCATTGAGTTTTGGTTCGGACACCTTTTCTTCGTACATTTTAAAAATTAAGAATTTCGGGCAGGTCGCTTTTGTACGATTTGATTTCACCTTTTCAAAACAAAAATAGAAAGGATTCTTCCAATGTGCCTGATAATCCGAAGAGCAAAACCATTTAAAAAAGACACTTTTTTTTATTTGTCAAAATACATCAGCCGAAATATCAAATACAACATACTAAAAAACAACGAATTAAATTCGATTATCATTCCATATATTTACAAAGTAAACTTTTTAAATAACGCGATTATTTATACAATCTGTTTTTTATTTCTTTTCGATTTACTATTTTTGTCAGGCACACCAAATAATGGCAAGGACAATGTTACCTCCTTTTACATCCGCATCCCACGACGGCGATCTGGGTTGTTTTGTACGAAACATCATTCTGAACTCCATTTTTCAGAAAGGGCAATTCATCATTCCCGACATCGCCAGCCAAACCGGCTTCAGCGTCACGACAATAGCCAAGTATGTCTCCGAACTCTATGCGGAGGATATTTTGGAAAAGGGAGACTGTTTGAAGACCAATAAACGGGGACGAAATCCAGTCCTTTATCGGGTGAAATCCGAAACCTACTATTTTTTGGGTGTCGACCTCAAGCCTTTCGAGTTGATAATCGGGCTTATGAACCTTACGGGGGATATGGTTTGCATAGAGCGCATCACAGATTTTCGCTTCGAAAATACACATAATAAACTGGATGAAATATGTACGCATATTTCGCAGTTCATGCTAAAGTTTCAAAGTCAGAACGCCGGCAAAATAGCGGGCGTCAATTTCAATATTGGAGGGCGGGTCAATTCGCATTTAGGAACGAGCGCCACGATTTTCAATTTCGAGGAGACACGCGAAGTGCCGCTGACTCTTTTGCTCAACGAACGTTTGGGCATTCCGGTTTTCATCGAGAACGACACCAAAGCGATGGCTTACGGCGAGTATGTATCCGAAAACAA
>OGXN01001198.1_pt1 | contig 26445 bp, 14 predicted proteins | sample 1576281 | NCBI WGS metagenome assembly OGXN01 (sample SAMEA3541494, study PRJEB24748) | human gut metagenome | biome: human gut; feature: human-associated habitat; material: faeces | place: China | collected 2012
TGGCGGGTACGCTCGGCCTCCAGGCCGTCCACCTGGGCCTGGGCCTCGGCAAGGGCGGCCTGGGCCGCCTCCCACCGGGCCCTGCGCTGGGCCATGGCCCGGCTGAGGTGGGCGTCCCGCTCGGACTCCAGAAGTCTGTGCTCGGCCTGGAGCCGCTCCAGCTCCCGCCTGGCCTCCTGGGCCAGACGGAAGGCCTTGGACTGGCGGGCCAGGGTCTCCTCCACGTCGGCCAGCTCCTCCTCCAGCCGGGGGATCAGGCCGGTCTTGTTGTGCTTCCGGCGGTTGAGCCAGTCCCGCAGGCGGCGCTCTACCTGGGAGTAGGACACATCCTCCTCCCCGCTGGAGGCCAGGGCGGCGATGCGGGCCTCCAGGGCGGGGGCGCCGTCGATGGCCGCGCCCCCCTGGCCCACGAAGGCGGAGCGCTCGAATACCTCCCGGGGCACGCCGGTGAGGGTCTCCCCCGCGTTGTCCCCGGTGAGGCCGGGCACCAGCTCCGCCGTGCCGGTATACACCGCCTCAAAGCGGCCAAAGGGGGTGCTCCCCTTGGGCCCCCGGCGGAGGGTGACGGACCGCCCCTGCCAGAGCAGCTCCACGCTCCCCTCCATGGCCGCGCCGCTCCAGGGCTGGTAGCGGTTCTTCTCCGCAAGGTAGCCCTGACGGTCCCGCTCCTTGGTGTTGATCCCGTAGAGCATGGCCCGCAGGAAGGCCGACCAGGTGGACTTGCCCCCCTCGTTGGGGGCCTCAATGACATTCAGCCCCTCCCCCAGCGCCAGCTCCGCGCTCTGGAGCTTGCCGAAGGTGGCGCGCATCTTCAAAATCTTCATAGGCAGGGATCCTCCCCATTCTCCAGGGCCGCCAGCCCGAAGCGGGCGGCCAGCTCCAGCCCGTCCCCCTCCAGCGCCCCGCTCCGCAGGGTGCGCAGGAAGAGGCCGGTGAGGCTGTCCTCCCCCGACCGCCCGCCGCTCCCGGGTCTGATCCCGGAGGGTCACGCTGTAAAAGCGGGGCTCGGCCAGGGCGGCGAGGGCGGCCAGCTCCGGCGGCTCCTCCCCCCGCTCTCCGGTGAGCACGATGCGATAGCAGTCCTCCCCGGCGTCCGCGGGCAGGGCCGCCGCCAGGGCGGCGGCCGGGCTCTCCGCCCCGGTCACGTCCACGGTCAGGATCTCATAGCGCCGCCGGGCCAGGGGGACGAACTCGGCGGACACGGCCCCGCCGTCGTCCACCGTCACCACCAGCACGCCCTTGTCGCCCAGCTCGTCAAAGCCCCGGCCCTCGGGACAGCCGGGGTAGGCCCAGTACGTGTCCCCCGCCTTTTGCAGCCCGGAGCAGGCGTGGATGTGTCCCAGGGCCAGGTAGGTCAGGCCGCTGGCGGCGATGTCCTCCAGGGCGATGGGGCCGTAGCGTCCCTTCCCCTCCACGTCCCCATGGAGGGCCATCAGGTGGATGCGCCCGTCCCGTGGGGCGGCAAAGCCCATCAGGGGAGAGCGGTCGGCCTGGGGGGTGGTAAAGGCCGCGCCGTGCACCACGCAGTTGAGGCCGGGCAGCTCCACCCCCTCCACCGCCACGGTGGAAAAGATATGTACGTTGTCCGGCCACGCCGTGCCGGCGTACACCGAACGGGGGCCGTAGCAGTCATGGTTGCCCGGGGCGATGAACACCGGGGCGGGGATGCCCCCCAGGGTCCGGGCCAGGGCCTGTACGGTCTCCTGGTAGGTCTGGCCGCCGTCCAGCAGGTCTCCGGAGAGCAGCACCACGTCCGCCCGCCGCTCCTCCGCCAGCCCGGCCAGCCGGTCCAGCAGCTCCCGCTGCTCGGCCCGGCGGGCCCTGGCCTTGTCCGGGGGCAGGGCGGCAAACGGGGCGTCCAGGTGGAAATCCGCCCCGTGGATGATTGTCAGCATAGATGTCTCGGTTCCTTTCTCGCAGGGGATATTACGCGCGGATGTCCACCCGCTCGACGCTCACGCACCGCCGCTGGTCGGTGTCGATGGAGAAGAGTACGCTCTCCAGCTTACAGGGGCCCGGGGCGGGCTCAAAGCGGCGGGGCAGCCCGCCCAGAAAGCGGTTGACGGCCTGCTCCGGCCGGATGCCCAGCACGCTCTCGGCCGGGCCGGTCATACCCAGGTCGGTGACAAAGCCCAGCCCCTTGGGGAGAATTTGCCCGTCGGCGGTGGGGACATGGGTGTGGGTGCCCCACACGGCCTGAGCCCGGCCGTCCAGGTAATACCCCATGGCCCCCTTCTCGCTGGTGGCCTCGGCGTGGAAGTCCACCAGCACCACATCGGTCCCCTCCATCCGCCTGAGCACCCGGTCGGCGGTGGTGAAGGGGTTGTCGAAGTTGCTGTCCATCTCGCACCGGCCAATCAGGTTCATGACGCCGATGCGCACGCCGCCGGGGCCGTCGTACACGCCCCAGCCCCGGCCGGGCACCCGGCTGGTGTAGTTGGCGGGGCGGAGGGTATACCGGTCATCCTCCAGAAAGTCGGCGATCTGGATGCGGTTCCAGGTGTGGTTGCCCAGGGTGACCACATCCGCACCGGCGTCAAAGATCTCCCGGGCCTGCCGGGGCAGAATCCCCACGCCGGACGCGTTCTCCCCGTTGACCACCGTGAAATGCACGCCCTTGAGCTTCTTCAGCCCCCGGAGATGGCGGGACAGGTACTCCACGCCGCTGTCCCCCACGACGTCGCCTACGGCCAGCACGTTCAGAATCATAACTTGCCTCCCTCTCATAATCAGCAGCCTCTATTATATGTGATTTTTTGCAAAAGGGCAATCGTAGTTTCTTGTAACCGGATTGAAACCGCCCCTGTAACCCTTTTTGCCGTCCCCTATGGTATGATAGGAGACGCCAAGGAGGATTTTTTTATGAAACTGCGCCTTTTTTCCGGCCTGGCCGCCCTGGCCCTGGCCGCGCTGCTGGCCGCCTGCGCCCCGGCCGCCCCCGCTGAGCCCGCCCCTTCTCCCGGCGCGGCCAGCCCCGCCCCCACCGCCGAGCTGCCCACCCCGGTCACGGAGGAGGAACTGCCCGCCCTCTATGAGGCCGAGGGCTATACGGTGACGGAGGTGCGCGGCTATCTAGACGACTTTGTGGTGGAATACACCTACGGCGGCAGTGAACCCCGCCTTCTGGACTGGGTGTTCGGAGAAACCGGCCGCCGGGTGTACCTGACGGGTCTGGACGCCGATGCTTCCTATCAGATCACCGGCCCCGGCGAGGTGCGCTTTACTACCGGCGGTGTCAGCTCCTCCACCCCCTGGAAAGGGCTGCCCGAGTCGGGTACCGTGCGGGTGCTGGTGGACGCCTACGGCCGGGTGCCGGAGGACGCCGTTCAGACCACCCTGGATACTGTGGAAACCTGGCTGGACCCGGCGGAGCCCTTCTACATGGGCTGGTTGGGGAACGGCCGCCCCGCTGAACACGCCCGGTTTGAGCAGGTGTACGACGCCCGCATCGACGCCGACGGCCTGTCCTTCTCCTTCATACCCAATGGGGACAGCCGAGAGCTCTTTGGGGGCTTCTTCCCGGCGGCCACCACCATTCCCAGCTTCGAGACCAGCTTTGATCCAGACCGCCGGGTGTTCACCCTCCGCCTCCACAACACCTGCCTGGAGAGCGGCGGCGCGGAAACTGATGAGATAGAGGAATGGATCGGTGAGGGGACATATCCAAAGAGCCTCTATCCCTATTCCTTCCCGGCGGGCTCCCTGGGCCGGGACAGCCACTTCCTGCGGGACGTGGCCATCGCCGAGGACGGGGAGGACGTGGTGGTGACCGCCGTCCTGGCGGAGCGCGCCTACCGCTTCACAGTGGAGGTGTCCAACCTGGGCTTCGACAACATTCCCTCCTTCCGCATCGTATTCCGGGAGAAGAATCTTGACTTAGATGGGCGGGATTGATATGAAACGATATCTGACGCTCGTTCTGCTGCTGGCCCTCTGTCTGACCGCCTGCACACCGAAGGCCCCGGCTCCGACGGAGACCGCCCCGCCGCCGGAGGCCGGTTCTGTCCGGCCGGAGACGCCCGCCCCGGTGTGGGGCGAGCAGGTCTTTCAGCGGGACTATGCCGGCGAGGAATCCAACGCGGACGCGCCGGAGGGGGTGGTGGTCTCCCTGCGCTTTGTCATGCCCTATATCGAAAACGCCGGGGAGAACCCCGTCTGGCGGAGTCTAAACGAAGACTTCTCCATACTGGGAGAGGGGTGGCTGGAAAAGGGCCGGGAATACTGGAGCACTCCAGGCCTGGAGCCCGGCGGGGACTATTCCGTGGAGAGCGTCTACACCATCCAGCGGTGCGACCGCTTCCTGAGCGTCCGCTACCAGCGCACCGAGGCGCTGGCGGGTGAGCCCGCGGTCACTGTCTCCGGCAGCCTTTTTGACCTTTCCACCGGCGAAGCCCTTACCCTGGACTCCTTACTGCGGGTTCCGGCCGAGAAGGGGATGGACGCTCTCCTGGATGCTCTGGACGGTCTGGAGGACGGCCCGTACGGCCGGGCATATTTTGAGAGCTACTGGGATGTCAACGCCTTCTACCTTACGGAAGACCACCTTGTGCTCCTCTTCCCGGTCTATGCGGACGGCGCTACCTCCCCCACCGCCACCCTGGAGCGCCCCATCCCCCTGGATCGCCTCCGGGGGCTGCTCAGCAGCGCCTTCCTGGAGCTCTGTCCGGCTGACCCTGCTCCCCAGCCCTCCGCCCCGGCGGCGGAGCCGCGCGCGCTCACCCCGGAGGAGATCAGCCGGGTCAATCAGGCCTTTGCCCCAGGGGCGGAGGAGGGCGGCGTGGCTGACGCCACTCCGGCGAGCGGCTTTTTCACCAGCTATTACGACGATGTAAGAGAGCTGGACTTCGCCGCCTTTTTGGAGTACTACCCCGATGACGGCACATTGAGCGCCGGGGATGAGGCGGAATCCGACGCTCTGAAAACCCTGCCCGGCTACCCCTGGGACATGTCGCCGGGCGCCGTGCCCACCCACCGCATCACCCGCGCCTCGGTGGACGCGGCCCTGGAGCGGTACGCCGGCATCACCGCCGCCGAGCTGGCCGACACCTCGGGCGTCCCCTACCTGGAGGAGTACGACGCCTGGTACACCTTCACCAGCGACTTCGGCCCCGGCAAGTTCCTGTGCGCCGGGGGCGAGGTGGACGAGGCCGCCGGCACCGCCCGGCTGTGGACGGAACCCCGGGAGGACGGCGGCCGGGCGGAGTTAGCCTTACAGCGGGACGGCGAGTCCTGGCACATCCGCTCCCACCGAATTGTAAACAATCCTTGAACCCTCTTGCAATTTTTCATGCGAAGGATTATGATAGCGTTAGCACTCAGAAAGTTCGAGTGCTAACGCTCTTTGTTTACAAAACCGTTTGAGATACAGGAGGCATTGTCATGGCAAAGAAACAGTTCAAGGCCGAGTCCAAGCGGCTGCTGGATCTGATGATCAACTCCATCTACACCCACAAGGAGATCTTCCTGCGGGAGCTGATCTCCAACGCCAGCGACGCGGTGGACAAGCTGGCCTACAAGGCCCTCACCGACGATCAGGTGGGGCTGAACCGCTCCGACTTCAAAATTACCCTCACCCCCGACCAGATTGCCCGCACCCTGACCATCTCCGACAATGGCATCGGCATGACGAAGGAGGAGCTGGAGCAGAACCTGGGCACCATCGCCCGCAGCGGCTCCCTCCAGTTCAAGCAGGAGCTGGCCAAGCAGGAGAACGGCGGGGAGCACACCACCGACATCATCGGCCAGTTCGGCGTGGGCTTCTACTCCGCCTTCATGGTGGCCGACCACGTCACCGTCACCTCCAGGGCCTACGGCTCCGACGAGGCGTGGCAGTGGGCCTCCGACGGCGCGGACGGGTACACCCTCACCCCCTGCGGGAAGGAGAGCGCTGGCACCGACATCGTGCTCCACATCAAGCAAAACACCGAGGACGACCACTACGACGAGTACCTGGAGCAGTACCGCCTGGCCGAGCTGGTCAAAAAATACTCCGACTACATCCACTACCCCATCGTCATGCTCATGCACAAGTCCCGCCAGAAGCCCCGCCCCGAGGATGCCGGCGACGACTATAAGCCCGAGTGGGAGGACTTCGACGAGTGGGAGACCCTCAACTCCATGGTACCCCTGTGGCAGCGGCCCAAGAGCGAGGTCACCGCGGAGGAGCACAACCAGTTCTATAAGGAGAAGTACGGCGACTGGGAGGATCCCCTGAGCGTGGTGCACGTGTCCGCCGAGGGCGCGGTGGAGTACAAGGCCATGCTCTATATCCCGGCCCACGCCCCCTATGACTTCCACTCCCGGGAGTACCAGAAGGGCCTCCAGCTCTACTCCTCCGGCGTGCTCATCATGGACAAGTGCGCCGATCTGCTGCCCGAGCACTTCCGCTTTGTCAAGGGCGTGGTGGACTCCCAGGACTTCTCCCTCAACATCTCCCGTGAGATGCTCCAGCACACCCGCCAGCTCAAGGTGATCGCGGGCAACCTGGAGAAGAAGATCAAGGCCGAGCTGCTCCGCCTCCAGAAGGATGACCGGGAGAAGTACGAGACCTTCTGGAAGGCTTTCGGCACCCAGATCAAGGTGGGCGTGGTGAGCGACTACGGCGCCCACAAGGAGCTTTTGAAGGATCTGCTGCTCTTCTTCTCCTCCAAGGAGGGCAAGCTCACCTCCCTGGCCGAGTACAAGGCCCGCATGCCCGAGGAGCAGAAGTACATCTACTACGCCTGCGGCGAGGACGCCGGGCAGCTTGCCAAGCTGCCCCAGGCCGAACGCATCCGGGACAAGGGCTACGAGATCCTCTACCTCACCGACGAGCCCGACCAGTTCGTCATCGACGCCCTGGGCGCGGTGGACGAGGTGGCCTTCAAGTCGGTGGACGACGCCGACGCCCTCCCCGAGACCGACGAGGAGAAGGCCGCCCTGGAGCAGAAGGCCGAGGAGAGCAAGCCCGTGCTGGACTTCCTCAAGGAGACCCTGGGCGACGCCATCAAGGAGGCCCGGGTGTCCAAAATCCTGAAGAGCGGCGCGGTGTGCCTCACCGCCGACGGCCCCATCACCCTGGAGATGGAGAAGTATTTCCAGCGGGTGGACCCCGAGAACGCCAAAAGCATGAAGGCCCAGCGGGTGCTGGAGCTCAACCCCGACTCGGCGGCCTTCGCCGCCCTCAGCCGGGCGGTGGAGAGCGACCGGGACAAGGCCGCCCGGTACGCGAAGCTCCTCTACGCCCAGGCTCAGCTCATCGCCGGCCTGCCTCTGGAGGACCCCGCCGGCTACACTGAGCTGGTGTGCTCGCTGATGAACTGACGACAGGAGGACACGCCGTGGTTGTGCAGAAGAAAGTCCCTTCGGTGGAGGCGCTGGAGCGTCTTCACCGCCTGGCCTACTCCGTTCCTGACGAGGTTCAGGTCCGCTCCCTGGACGGCGCCATCGCTATCGACGCCAAATCGTCCATGGGCCTGTTCGCTCTGGACTTTTCCCAGCCGGTAGAAATCCTCACCGACTCCCCGGCGGTGCTGGCCGAGCTGGAGTGCTGGTGAGTCCGCCGCGCCAGGCTTTGCTTTGCCCGGGACCGGATAGCGGCGGCGTTCCGCCGGATACACTGCAAGACCGCCTCCGCCTATGAGCGGAGGCGGTCTTGTTTGCCTGCGCGGTTCTCCTCTAGAAATAAGTTCCGGGGCCCGGCACATGTGCCGGGCCCCGGAATGGGATCTTCTCTCATTGGGGCGTCAGGATGCCGTCTCAGACCTCCATGGCCGCGTCATAGCCCTCGCGGACCGCCTCCAGGATCTGGCGGGGCCGCTTGCAGTCGCCCACCATGCGGAACTCGCTGGAGACCGGCTCCAGGGCCAGGGCCTCCGCCCGGAGGGGCACCATGCCGGCGGCCAGGATGACGGTGTCGGCGTCAAGCGTGAGCTCCTTGCCGTCCGCGTCTCTGCACACAATGCCGTGGTCATGGATCCCGGTACAGGTGGTCCTGCACAGGATTGTGACCTGCTCGGCGTGATCCTTGAGCTCCATCATCAGGGCGGGCTTGTGGATGGAGTTGGCGTCGCGGGCCACGTCAATGCCCATCTCCACCAGGGTCACCTGCTTGCCCTGCATGGCCAGCTCCAGAGCGGCCTCGGTGCCAGCCAGGCCGCCGCCGACGATGACCACCTTCTGCCCGACCTGTACCTTGCCGTCATACATGTCCATGATGGGATGGGCCTTCTCCACACCGGGGATGGGGGGAATCAGGGCCTTGGAGCCCACGGCGGCAATGCAGAAGTCGGGGGCGATGACCTTTACCAGCTCGGGGGTGACCTCGGTGTTCAGCCGGATATCCACGCCCATGCGGACGGCCTTGGCAATCATATAATCCACATACTGCTGGGTCTCCCGCTTGAAGGGCACCTTCCGGGCGTAGCGGAGCAGGCCGCCCAGCGTGCCGGTTTTCTCGCAGAGGATGACCTCATGCCCCCGATCCTTGGCGACAATGGCCGCCTCCAGTCCGGCGGGGCCTCCGCCGGCGATGAGCACCCGCTTGGGCGTGGTGGGCAGGAAGGGGAACACCTCGTCCTCCGGCCGGTCCAGGGTGGGGTTGATGGCGCACTTGGTGATGCGGGTCTGGTAGTTGGCGATGCAGGCGTTGCAGCGCAGGCAGGGGCGGATCTCCTCCTCCTGGTTCCTCTTGAGCTTGTTGACAAACTGGGGGTCGGCGTTGACCGCGCGGCAGACGGCGATCATGTCCACCTTCCCGGCGGCCAGGATATCCTCGATCTTCTTGGGATCCCGGTGGGCGCCCACGCTCACCACATGGGAGTGCTTCACGTGCTTCTTGATCTCCTCGGCCAGGTAGAGGTTGTGGCCCTCCTCCTTGAACATGCCGGGCACCATCAGGCACTCGGTCTCCGGGAAGTAGAAGTTGCAGGCGGAGACATGCAGCAGATCGGCCTTGCCGTCCATCAGCTTGGCAAACTCCACGCCCTCCTTCAGGGTGTAGCCGCCCTCCACGTACTCGGTGCCGCTGAAGCGCACCTCGATGAGGAAGTCCTCGCCGCAGTATTGGCGGATGCGGTCGATGATCATGAGCAGCAGGCGGGCCCGGTTCTCCAGGCTGCCGCCGAAGCGGTCGGTGCGGTGGTTGGTCAGCGGGGAGAGGAACTGGTGGATGAGCCAGCCGTGGCCGGCGTGGATCATGGCCATCTCGAAACCGCAGGTCTTGGCCTGCTCGGCGGCGCGGCCGAAGGCGTCCACCACGGTCTCGATCATCTCCTCGGTCATGAAGAGCACCTCGCCCTTGCGGTAGACCGGCTCATCGAAGGCGGATTGGTCGGACAGGGGGGCGATGGTCTTGGTCTCGTCAAAGTTGATGTAGTCAGGGCCCCAGGCCTGGACGCCCGCGCTGGCCCGCAGCATGCCGGCGTGGTTGAGCTCAATGCTGGCAACGGCGCCGTAGCGGTGGATCTCGTCGGCAATGCGGGTCAGGAAGGGCAGGTTATCCTCATGTCCCGCCATGATCTTGGGGGAGGCCAGCTTGCCGGAGTCCTCGCCGGTGGGATCGACAATACAGTCGCCCAAGGTGACCACGGCGGCACCGCCCATGGCCCGCATGCGGAAGAACTGCATATCCCGCTCGGAGGGGTGGCGCTCCGGGGTGGTATCCAGGTCGAACACGGAGATGGGCGCGATCTCAATGCGGTTTTTCAGGGTGATTCCCCGGATGGTCAGAGGGGTAAATATGTGCTGATATGTTCTGTCCATACAATAAGAACTCCTTCTGAATAAAATAGATGATCCCTGCATTACAGCTTTTCATAGCTCTTGACGGGCTTGACGGCGCCGCTTCTGTAGCGGAGCTGGGCGAAGAGAATCCCCACAATGGTGATGATGACCAGAATGACCGCCTGGGGCATGCTCATCTGGAAGAAGAGCACCAGCACCATGACCACGCAGGATACGCCGCCCAGAATGGACTTCAGGTAGAGCTTGCTCTTGCTGCAGCGGAAGGCGGAGACCTCCCACAGCTCCGGCATGCGCTGGGGGATAAATACGGTGCCGAAGCAGATGAAGGCGAACAGAATGTTGCTGAGCACCACGGCGGTGTCGGCGATCATGCTGATCTGCAGGCCGGTCAGGATGGGAATGAGGCCCACGATGTAGAAGCCCACCAGGATAATGACGGGGGTCTTGAACTTGGGGTGAATGTAGCCGATCTTATGGGGCAGCCAGCCGTCGTTGCAGGCCTGTAGGATGGGCTTGGTGATCCATGCGAAGGTGGCGTTCAGAGTCGTAGTCAGGGCCAACAGGGCGCCGCCGATGACGAAGAACAGGAACACGGGAGTGGGCATGATCGCCCTGGCCACCAGGCCCAGAGGCTGGTTGGCCGTCTCGGAGACGGGGAGCACGCCACCGGCCACCATGGCAATCAGGGCATAGAAGATTGCGATGGCAATGGTAGCCACCAGGATGACCTGGGGCAGATCCTTGGTTGGGTTCTTGGCCTCTGCACTCAGGTTGACCATGTCGATGCCGCCGGCGGTGGCCCAGGTCAGCAGCACGGCGCAGGTGATGATGCCCATGGGGCCGGCGGGGGCAAAGTCCACTGTAAACAGGGTGCTGTAGTCCACCTTGGGCAGTCCGAACACGATGAAGCAGGTCATGGCCAGAGCCAGCACGATATCCATGACGATCTCCAGCTTGGCCGCGCCCTCAATGCCCAGCAGGTTGGTGATGAAGAATACGGTCAGGCAGGCCACCGCCACGGGGACAATGGGCACCTGCGGCAGCACGCCCTGGAGATACTGGGCGAAGCTGATGGCGTACATGGCCAGGGAGACGTTGGAGGCAAAGAAGATGACGATGTAGAAGCCGGCGAACTTGGGACCCCAAAGGGTGCCCATCATGGAGTAATAGCCGCCGCGGAAGCGGGCGGTACCCGCCATCACGATGAAGGGCAGGGCCTGGAGCAGAATGAAGACGGCGGAGAGCAGAATCCCGATCCACGCCGACTTGCCCGTGTACCCGATGCCGATTCCGATCAGCGAAAACACGCCGGAGCCGATCACATGGCCGAAGGCGATGGAGTACAGCTCCTTTTTCCCCAGCGTCCGGTTCAGATCCTCTGTTGTCAGCATTTTCTTTTCTTTGTTTTCCATGGACAATCCTCCTCTACTTATTGGTCGGCCTGTGCCGACCGTTCCCTGTCCGGGACTCCGCCTGCACACAAACCGGAGTCCCTCCTCCGACCTGCGGGGACCGGAAACGCCACAGGCCTTTCGTTCAAGCCGCAGGACGGCAGTGCCCCCGCAGCCTCAAGCGCATATTCGAAATCCATGGGTTACATCTGTTTTCCTTCTCCCTCGGCAAAAGGCTCCTTTCCCTTTAAATCAGACCAGACTCGACCTGTTTTTTATTCCGATTGCAATCTTCATATGTTAAGTATAGAAAACTTGATACAGAAAAATAGCCCCTTCCCTGCGGATATTTTTGGGGTTCTGCCAAAATAAAACCGGCTGCATCCCGGAAAAATACAACAAAAAGTACAGCCAACTGACGACCAGTTGGCTGTACCTCTGTTTATATTGTATACGTTTTCGGATTGCCCGTCCTAATCCTGTGGGATTCTTTTTATAACAAAAATTGTGGGTTTTCATCACATTTGATTGAAAAATTCCAGTGATTTCCCTCGTTTGAAAACCTATAGTTTTTCAAAGCACAGCAGCAGGACCTCAAAGGGGGCCAGCTTGAGGGTCAGATGGTAGGCGCCATCCAGCTCCAGAAGATTCAGGGACATTTCAGGGGCCAGTGTTCCGTTGAGTACCCGCAGCGTCTCTGCGGAAAGTCCATCTGCCGGCGGCAGCGGGAAATCCCGGTACCTGGATGCGTATTCCTCAGAGGTAAGCCGGTACTTCCGGATGGCGAACCGCCCCGTCATGCCCCGGACGCTCAGTGTGACCTCCCGGTTGTAGTCGTGATCCTTCATCAACTCCACAAAGGGGGCCTGTTCCTCGACCCGGGAGCCACCCTCGAACAGCGTGTCGAAGCACGCGTCATAGTGGTAGAGCAGCACCTGGATGTCCTCCCTCCCGGACTGCCTGGCGGCCAGGTACATATCGCCTTGGGCGATTACCGTGTCGCCCAACTGCTCCAGCAGGGAGAACAGGTGGTAGACCGGGCGCTTGAGCCCCTCCGGGGTCAGCAGGGCCACACCCGAATCCCCGTCCAGCAGCGTGAGCCGGGGCATACGGCTCCCCCGGCTTGAAGCCATGGTGTGGAGGAGGTAGCCCGGCATATAGCCGGAGCCATACAGCGCATTGGCTTCCGGCCGGTGCTCTGCCCCGGTGACGCGCACCGGAAGCCGGCCGGCGGACAGGGCCTCCGCCAGAGTCCTGGCCCGCTCCTCCTCCCCGGGAGCCGCCAGAACGATCACCTCCAGTTCACCGCCGGGCCGCAGAAACCGCTCCCGCAGGGGCTCCAACTCCTCCCTCAGCCCCCGGAGCGGCTCCCCCGGCGGCACACACACCCGCAGCCTCATTCTCAGCGACCACAGATCATTCAGGATATAGTTCAGCACTCTGGGGCTGTTCCGGTAACGGCGCAGAAAGTCCAGATCAAGCGCAACGGTGTCCAGCCCCAGCTCCTCCCGCAGCCGCCGCAGCTCCGGAAAGCAGGTGATGTGGTCGTAGGCGGCACCCGCCAGGCTGACGCACCGGGGCCTCCGGAGGGGCTTCTCCTCATACCGTCCGCCCCAGTCCAGCGAGATTTCCTCCGACTTCCGGCAGAATTTTTGCAGCAGGAGCTCCAGCTCCTGCCCCTCCAGTGCCCTGCAGCTATATGCCTGCACCGCAATGGTGCGGCTCTGGTACCTGCGCCGGTACTGCTGTGGCGTGGTGCGAAAGCTCTTTTCAAAGCTGTCGCTGAAATATTTGTACTTGGAAAAGCCGCATTCGTAGGCGATGGTCTGGAGCCCCTTGCCCCCCTCCAGCAGCATGGCCGCCGACTTCTCCACACGGGCCATGTTCAGGAAGGTCCGGAAGCCCACGCCGCAGCCGTTCTTGAGAATGTTGGTCAGGTGGTTGGCGCTGATGTGCTCCATGGCCGCCACATCCTCAATGCGGATAGGCTTGTTGTAGTTGCGGTAGATGTAGTCCGTGATCCGGCGGATGCGCCGGAGCTGGAGCTCGTTTCCCTTGTAGGCGTTGTTGAACTCGGGAAAGCCGCTGCCCAGATAATAGCACTGGAACTCCTTGATGAGAGTGTTGAGAATCTTCTCCCCCACCTCCCTGTAGGCAGCCGTCTCCGTCCCCGTCCGGTCCAGCAGCCTGGGGAGCTGCTTTTTCAGATAGCTGCCCAGCATTTGGATTCCCGCGGTATTGTTCTCCAGGGCACTGTTGGCAAACTGGTAGGTCCGCAGGTCCGGAAACTCCGCCCGGTATGCCTCCACATTGATGTGCAGCAGCATCACCGTCCCCCGGGTGTGGGGATAGGCGCAGAGCCGGTGCAGCTCCCGCGGACAGCTCACGTAAATATCCCCGGCCTTCATGTCCAGCACGTTGTTGACCACTGTGAGCTCAAAGGATCCCTCCAGGGCAAACATGATCTCCAGAACGTCGTCGTGCATATGAAAGGGGTATTCCTCCACCTCCACGATACTGCACTGCAGCGGCGCATTGTCGGGAAACGCGATTGTCTCATACAGCATGTCCCTTCCGTCCTTTCCGTTGTGCTCCGGCTCCGCGGATGTCACGGCCAGCCCTTTGGGGGATATTTTACCGTATTTTTAAACTGCTTTCCAGGAAAATCTGGATTTCACTCTGTTTCTCTCTCCGCATGTTTTTGACAGCAGGTCATTGTAAAATATATACAAGAAATTGCATCTACGCCTTTCCTATATTGACGTTTTTTCCACCCCATGCTATCCTATTGTCATAGTACTGTTACAGGAAGGTGGATCGATTCCGGTGCAGCAACAGCAGTAAGATTTCTTCCATGGAGGAAGCTTGAGAACCACATTTCATGAAGGAGGCCTCGACCATGACCATGCGTATCCACCGCGCAGTCCGGACCCTCTCCCTTCTCCTGGCTCTGAGCATGCTGCTTTCCGTCAGCGCCATTTCCTCCGCGGCCGAAACGCCCGCCCCTTCCGTACTCACCGTTTCGGATTCTACGCTCGCTTTGGTTGACCGGGATCAAGCCTTTACCGCCACCCTCACCGTAGACGCCTCGGTACTGGGGGACGCCTCTCCCGATGCCTGGGCCGCCGACCTTACCTGGTACCTCACCCGGGAGGAGGGCTTCCAGGACGGGACGCTCTATCCCTATTACTACCCAGGCGACCGTCTGGACCGCTGGCAGGTCTGGAACAACGGCGAAGGAGGCGACGCACTGTTCACCCTGGGCGATGCAGCCGCGTCGTCCAGCGGCGGCAAGGTCACCGTAACCCTGCCCTTTACCGCCGGTTCCTTTACCGGCATCAACGGCGACTCCTCCAAAAACCGGAACGCCTGGCCCAGTTTCATCGGCACGTACACCCTGTCCGCCCGGAGCGGTGATACCGTAGTGGCGGAGACGGACATGACGGTGAATGCCTATGACAGCTACGTCCGCTACGACGACATTGACGAGTCCATCCAGGACATCATCGACGAGGCGCTCCCCGGCCGGTACATCACCGTCACCACCTTCGGCCAGAGCGAGGGCGGCCGGGACCAGTATTACGTCACCCTGTCCGACAGCAAGGCGTCCGTGGACGCCTTCCAGGCCATGAACGCCATCGCCGAGACCGCCCCCGCCTCCCTCCAGGACAAGCTGGAGAAGGGCTCCATGGGCGACTACCGCGTGCCCTTCTTCCTTAACAACGTCCACCCCGACGAGGACCCCGGCGTGGACGCCCAGCTCAACGTCCTGCGCGCCCTGGCTACACAGGAGACCGTTACCTACAACACCCTCACCGGCTTCAAGGACAAGAGTGTGGACATCTCGGAGATGTTCGCCCCCGACGTGCTGGACCTGGGCATCACCGGCCTGGGCTCCCAGAAGTTCACCAGGGATGCGGAGGGCAACATTCAGGACAACACCGGCGTCAACGATGCCAGTGAGCTCTATACCATCAGCGGCGACATCACGCTGAAGGTGGGCGACATTCTGGACGACATCATCTTTGTCATCTGCCCCAATGAGAACCCGGACGGGCGCACCTACAATACCCGCCGCAACGACAACGGCTTTGATCTGAACCGGGACGCCTCCAACCAGACCCAGAACGAGACTACCAATCTGGTCCAGGTGATCAACGACTGGAACCCGGTGGTATTCGCCGAGCTGCACGGCTACATGACCGAATTCCTGGTGGAGCCCTGCACCCCGCCCCACGAGCCCAACCTGGAATACGACCTGCTGGTGAAGAACTTTGCGCTGGGCTCCGAGGCCTTCGGCACGGCTGCCCTGGGCACCATGTCGGCCACCCGGGAGGAGCATCCCGACACCCTGTACTGGTCCTATTACATGCCTCTGCGGGATGACTACGACCCCTCCACCATGCACTGGTCCGCTTGGGACGACCTGTGTACCAACTACGGCCCCAGCTACGCCATGCTCAACTGCGGCTCCCTGGGCTACACCATTGAGACCCCCTATAACAACGAGGCATCCACCGACCTGTTCGAGTACGGCGTCTACGGCCTGATCGACTACGTCATGGAGCACAAGGACGACATCTACCACAACCAACTGGAGTTCTTCCTCCGGGGTATCGAGAACGAAGATCACCGGGACAGCATGGAAAAGTGGTATGTGGATGTGAACAACAAGCAGTTGCAGTCCGATACCTGGCGCGTCCCCTACGAGGAGAACGACAATTATTTCCCCGAGTACTATGTCATCCCCGTAGACGCCGCCTCCCAGCGCGATCCCGCCGACGCCTATGAGATGGGCCGGTTCCTGCTGCGCAACGGCGTAAGGGTATCCTCGCTGGACACGGACACCGCCGTGGGCGGCGTCACCTACAGGGCCGGTTCCCTGGTGGTGGACATGCATCAGGCCAAGCGGAACTACGCCAACGCCGTCCTGTGGGAGGGTGCCGACGCCTCCGCCTCCGCCTCCGGCTTCCCCGATCTGTACTCCGAGTCGGTTACCAACTTCCCCGCCATGCGCGGCTTTGACTGCATCCCCATCGCTGCAGAGGGCGCCTTTGCCGGCAAGCTCACCGAGGTGAGCACGGTGACCGGCAGATCCCAGCTCACCGGCACGGCGGGCGACGTGGTCACCCTCTCCAACAACGGCAGCGAGGCGGTCCGCGCGGTCAACGCCCTGCTGGATGCCGGCCGCACCGTAAGCCTCATCACCTCCGGCGACCACAAGGGCGACTTTGCTCTCTCCCTTGCCAGCTACGAGACGGTTGCGGACGACTTTGTGCTCTCCGCCACCCGGACGGCCGAGGCCCCCGCGGCCAGCGCCATCCGGAAGCCCACGCTCTTCCTCGCAGGCCGCTATGACGCATTCTCCGGTGCCAAGCTCACGGAGGGCTACTTCGCCCAGTGGTTCCGCGACGGCTACGGCTTCCGGAACTACCGCAACGTCTACAGCAACGGCACCTCCAACTACGACATAGAGACCTACATCGACCAGCTGGGCTTCACCGTCACCGACGATCCCGCCAAGGCGGACATCATCGTGGGCAACGTAGCCCTGGATCAGGGGGAGAAGGGCGCGGCCGCCGTGGCCGCTGTCAAGGCCGGCACCCCCTACATCGCCACCGGCTCCGACCCGCTGGAGTACATCTCCAAAAACCTGGTCACCGACCTGACCTACACCACCCTGGGCATGGAGGCCCTCCATACCGTCACCTATCCCACCGACAGCCTGATCACCGCCAGCTACGCCGCCGACGGCGACCATGTGCTGTATACCTATAGCTGCGGCGTGCTCACCTCCGTCCCCGCCGGGGCCACGGTGCTCATCCAGGCCGCGGAGCAGGACAGCTTTATCGCCGGCTGCTGCCTCAATGAGAACGGGACTCCCATTGACGGCTTTGTGGAGGCCATCGCCCTGGAACGGGACGGCATGGATCTCACCATCTTTGCCAACTCCGTCAACAACCGCGCCCACCAGCAGGACGACTACCGCTATGTGACCAATGCCATCTACGCCAAAATGAGCACCGGCGGCACCGGGTTCACCGATGTCCCCGCAAGCCATTGGGCCGCCGGCGGCATCGCCTATGCGGTGGAGAACGGCCTCATGACCGGCACCTCCCGCACCACATTTGCCCCCGCCGCCCCAACCACCCGGGGTATGATGATGACCATTCTGGCCCGCCAGGACGGCGTGAGCACCTCCGGCGGCGGCACCTGGTATGAAAAGGGCATGGCCTGGGCCAAGGAAAACGGCATCTCCGACGGAAGCGCCCCCAACGGCTCCATCACCCGCGAGCAGCTGGCCGTCATGCTCTACCGCGCGTCCGGCGCTGACGCCGGCTCTGCGGAGCTGAGCGCCTTTGCCGACAGCAAGGCGGTCTCCTCCTGGGCCGCGGAGGCCATGAGCTGGGCCGTGGAGCAGGGCGTCATCACCGGCAAGAAGGGGAACCTTCTGGACCCCGGCGGCACTGCCTCCCGGGCTGAGGTCGCCGTCATGCTCCAAAGATACCTCGGTTGAGCTTCCCTTCCAAAAATGACTGCGCGCGCCGCCTGAGAGACAGGCGGCGCGCGCAGTCTGTTTTTTCCGTTTCTCCCCGGCAGCCCTCGTTTTTGGCCCCTGTCGCGCATAGGATAGAATGGCGGAAGCCGGACGGCTCCCGCCGCCAAATCAAACCGGCGCTGTCCGCCGCCGGGGGAGGAGAGCATATGGATCAGATCCGAATCGGTATCGTGGGCTACGGCAACCTGGGGTGCGGCGTGGAATACGCGCTGCGGCAGAACCCGGACATGGCGCTGGTGGGCGTGTTTACCCGACGCCCGCCCTCCAGCCTCACACTCCAGACGCCCGGCGTACCCGTGTATCCGCTGGACGCCCTGGACGGGATGGAGGGCGCCGTCGACGTGCTGCTGCTCTGCGGCGGCAGCGCCGCCGACCTTCCGGAGCAGAGCCCCAGGTACGCCGGACGCTTTCACCTGTTGGACAGCTTCGACACCCACGCGAACATTCCCGCCCACTTTGCCGCCGTGGACGCCGCGGCCAGGGCCGGCGGGAAGACGGCCATCATCTCCGCGGGGTGGGACCCCGGCCTCTTTTCCCTGGTGCGGGCCCTGGCCGCGGCGGTGCTGCCCTGCGGGGAGAGCTACACCTTCTGGGGCCGGGGGGTCAGCCAGGGCCACTCCGACGCCGTCCGCCGCATCCCCGGCGTCCGGGACGCGCGGCAGTACACCATCCCGGTCCCCGCCGCCCTGGATGCGGTGCGCAGCGGCGCCAATCCGGCGCTGACCACCCGGCAGAAGCACATGCGGGAGTGCTTTGTGGTGGCGGAGGAGGGGGCCGACCGGGCCCGCATCGAGCAGGCGATCATCACCATGCCCCACTACTTTGCCGACTACGACACCACGGTGCACTTTCTCTCTGAGGAGGAGCTGCTCCGGGACCACGGCGGCCTGCCCCACGGCGGCTTTGTCTTCCGCGGCGGCCGCACGGGCCGGCAGGAACAGAACCGGGCCCTGTTGGAATTCAAACTGACGCTGGACTCCAACCCGGAGTTCACCGCCTGTGTCCTGACCGCCTTTGCCCGAGCCGCCTTTCGCCTGGGCCGGGCGGGACAGGCGGGCTGTAAAACCGTGTTTGACATTCCCCCGGCTGCCCTCTCTCCCCTGTCGCCGGAGGAGCTGCGCCGACAGCTTCTGTAGGGGGCGTTTCAGCGAACGCGGTTGCGCAGCGCCTCCCCCGCCAGATAGCGGCGCAGGTTGTCCAGCGCGATGCGGGCGATGCGGCGCTCGGTGTCCGCCAGGTGGTTTCCTCCGGCGGTGTGGGGCGTGATGAGCGCCCTGGGCTGCCGCCACAGCGGATGCTCCGGCGGAAGGGGCTCCGGGTCAGTGACATCCAGGCCCGCGCCCCACAGGCGGCCATCCGCCAGCACCTCCGCCAGGGCCTGGCCGTCCACGCAGCTCCCCCGGCCGCCGTTGAGGAGGATGGCGTCCCCCTTCATGCGCAGCAGCCGCGCCTTGTCAAAGAGACGGACGGTGCCGGGGGTTTGAGGCAGCGTGAGGGCCACCACGTCCGCCGCGGGGAGCAGCGTATCCAGCGCTTCGAAGCCGTACATGCGCTCGATGCCCGCGGCGGGCTTGGCCGGGTCCCGCCGCACGCCGCTAGTGCTGGCCCCCAGGGTCTGGCACAACCGGGCGAAGGAGCTGCCCAGGTCGCCGGTGCCCACCACCAGCACCTGAGCGCCCAGCAGAGTCTTGACAGGGCCCAGGTCCCTCCAAAGCGCCCTGTTCTGCTGGTCCCGGTAACTGGGCAGGCGCTTCATCAGCGCCAGCAGCAGTGCGAACAGGTGTTCTGACACCGAATGGCCATAAGCCCCGGTGGAGCAGGTCAGCGCCGCCTCCGAGGGCAGGACGCCGGGGGCGGTATAGGGGTCCACCCCGGCACTGCGGGTGTGGAGCCAGCGCAGGGCGGTGCTCCCCCGCAGGCACTCCGGCGGCGGGTTGCCCAGAATTACCTGGGCGGACTGCCAGTCCTCCACCGTCAGTCCGTCCCCGTCGGGGTGGAACCGCTGGGGGGCCAGGACGGCAAAGGCCGCCCGCTCCTCCCCGGTCAGGTTAAGCAGATTTAAAATGATGGATTCCATGAACCTTCTCCTCCCTCAGAGGCGTTTTTCACCGCGCAAGACGCAGCGGCGGATACTTACACATCATAGGACCATCCCTCGCCGCGTCCCGCAGCTTCATAAAATTGAACCGCTCGGCAGAAAGGCTAAGTCAATGGCCTGAACATCCTCCCATGTCAGGAATTCACCCCGGCACGCAGCTGGGGAGAATCCCCGAAAAAGGCGTTAGGCCTGGGCGCTCTGCACGTAGCGCATGAGGATGGCGGATACCTCAGCGCGGCTGGCCGTGCCGCCGGGGTCCAGCCGGCCGCCCGATTTACCGGTGATCAGGCCCTGTGCCACCGCCCAGTTCATGGCCTCCCTGGCCCAGGCGCTGACGCCGGCTCCGTCGGCATAGCTGTCCAGGCTGTCCCCGTCCGCCTGTCCGCCGGCGTAGCGGAAGAGAATGGCGGCCAGAGATTCGCGGGTGAGGGCGGCGTCAGGAGAGAAGCCCTTGCCGGTGCCGGCGACGATGCCCTCGGAGGCCGCCCAGCGCACCGCCTCGGTGTACCACTGGCCCTCGGCCACGTCGTCAAAGTCCATGGCATAGTTCACCACGGGGGAGCCCGCCTCCCGCCACAGGGCGGTGACCAGCATGGCGCGGGTCATGGGCTGCCCGGGGGCGAAGGTGGAGGCGCCGGTGCCCTGCAGCAGCCCCTGGCTGGAGACGAACGCCACGGCCCCGGCCGCCCAGTGGGTGGCGGGCACGTCGGTGAAGGTTCCGCCGGCGGCGGGCCGGAAGGTGTCGGTCAGATTGCCGGCCAGCTGAATCTCACTGGACTGGTCCAGGGTCACGGTGTAGGTGGCTCCGGACTGAAGCTGGGCCAGCAGAGCCTCGGCCTCCTCCCGGCTGTCCAGGCGCTCGGTACGGAGGATCTCAAACCAATTGTCATGGACGCTCTCAATGGGGCCTCCGGCGCAGCTTCCATCATAGCCGTCGCTGACGCGGGCACCCACCTGGACATACCAGGCGTCGGGATCGTGGGTGAAGGAATCCTTCAGGATGAAGATGCCGTCGCCCACGTCCTGGCCTGGGCATTTTCCACGCCGGAGAGCTTGTCGGTCTGGTTCATGTAGCGGTTGAAACCCTGGATGATCTTGCCGCCGTCGGTGAGGGTAATCTGGTAGGTGCCTCCCTCGCGGCGGTAGGGGCCTGCAGCCTCAACGGTCTGGAGCTCTGCGTCGGTGACGGTAATTTCCGTGCCAAACTCGTCCTTGGGATCTGCCTTCCAGTTCTGGTAGTAATCCTCGTAGGTGATAACCGCCTGGCGCTTTTCCAGGAAGTTTACCCACTCATAGCTGCCGCTGTTCACGGCCTCCAGGAAGGGAATTCCCTTCTCCTCGGCGGCCTTGTTGATCTCCAGCATGGGGTACTGGTTGGTGTGCTGGGGCAGCATGTAGTCCGGCTCCACGGTCTGCTGCAGGTAGCGCAGGCCGTACTGGAAGGCCAGGCGCAGGTAGCCCCGGCCGGTGGGGTCGTTGTCGGGATCGTACTTGGTATTGCCGTTAACCCCGTAGCCGCCCAGGTAGGAGATAGTGAGCGTCTCGTTGGTGGCAGGGTCGGTCAGCTCGAAGATAAATGAGTCAGTACCGTTGGTGTGGCCGGCGGTAAGAACGGGTTTGATGCGCACGCTGCCGTCAAACTCCATCCACGTATCATTGATGTAGAACTTGTCCACGGCGTTGAGTACCGGGGTATCCTTAATGATACCGGTGATCTCAGGGAAGCCGTAGATATCGTAACCGTAGGTGTCCTCGTAGCACTCGTAAACCACGGGGTCTCCGCCGGCGTTTTTGATCATGGTGTCCAGCTCGGCGCCGGTGCCGTACTGATCGCCGTGGCCGTGAGTCAGGAGGATATAGTCAATGTCTCTGGGGTCGAAGCCCATGGCCTCTATGTTCCGCCAGTACTGGTACCCACTGGCGGGCCAGCCCGCGTCCAGGAGGATGAGGGTACCGTCGTCGGCCTGGGTCAGATAGATGGCCACCTCGTTGTCGCCCACGTAGTACAGCCGGTCAGGGATGATGGCGAAGGACTCCGTGGCGGTGAGCCATGCGGCCGCCGTGGGCTTGGCCACAGTTTTGCCGTCGTTCTCGGTCATAAAGCTGTCGATGGGCATGTGGTCAGCGGGGTACAGGTACTTCTCGTCAATGGTGGGCTGGGGGGTGATGTAGTACAGTTCCACCACCTCGGCCTGGTCAGCGTTGCGGTAGTTCTGGTCAAAGACCACCATAACCTGCTGACGGTTGGCGGTCTTGTAGAATTCGCCGTCGGTTTTCTGAGTGACGGGTACGTCGCTGAGCCGCCTAGCCGTGAGGGTGCTGGTGTCGGTGTTGAACTCGTAGACCTTCACGTCCGGGGCCAGGGTGTAGGTCTCGTCAAAGAGATCCAGGTCGCCCACGGTGATCTGATTGCCCGACTTGGCGGTGAGCCAGCCGGTGGCCAGCATGGCGCCGGGTTCGCCGTTCACCGGGGAGAGCTCGGCGCCGTACTTCATGGTATCGAAATAGACGGTGCCCAGGTCGGACATGTACGCCGAGTAGATATTTTTGATGTTGATCAGCTCACCCTGTTCGTTGTAGCACAGTTCAATGGTGGAGCCGGCAGCCACCGGATTGTCCGCCACCGTAATGAGCGCCACGTCGGTCTCGGTCATGCCGGTGGGGGTGACCCTCTCGCGCCGGACGCCCTCGCTGTCGGCGTAGGCCACGTCCAGCGTAATGGTACCGTCGTTGTTCCTGACCGGGTCGGAGACCGCAAAAGCAAGGCGAGTACTGGCAAACTCGGTGCTCACTGGCCCGTGCTCCATCTCCGTCCTGCCGGGGGCCTTGACCCGTCCGGGTTCTGCGGCCAGCGCGCCGGGCAGAGCCGACAGGCATATGCATGCGGCCAGCGCCGAGGCGACGGCTCTCATTTGAATGCGGTGCTTCATACAGAGATTCCTCTTTTTTTTGTGGATGGCGTTCGGTCGTGAAGCTAAAGCAGTGGAAACACCAGCAGCACATTTGGATCTTACCACCAAACTATCCGGCACTCAAATTCGTTTTTTTAATCACTTTAACAGAAAAAGCGGATAAGCGCGCCTGTGGTGGGGTTCGATGCCGCAGGGACAGCAGGATTAGAAACACTATGGCAAAATATCAAAATAAATTAGTTTTCCTAATTGAGCGATCAGTTTAATCCGTTTGCCTTCTTGGGAGGGCCGTGATAAAATGCAGCCACAGTGTCAGGAATGTATTCCGTCCTGAAGGGAGGGCCGGGCCGCTCACTACCGAGGCGTATCCGCCAACTCACCTGAATTGGAACAAAGGAGTGCATTGTAATGGCCAATACCCCCAAAGTGGCCGCCATGGAGGTCTATCCCGTGGCCGGCAAGGACTGTATGGAGCTCAACCTCTCCGGCGCCCACGCCCCCTACTTCACCCGCAACATTGTGGTGCTCACTGACGACCGGGGCAATACCGGCATTGGCGAGGTCCCCGGCGGCCAGAAAATCACCCGCGCCCTGGAGAACGTGAAGCACCTGGTGGAGGGCACCAGCGTGGCCGACTACAAGATGACCCTGCGGAGGCTCAACGAGTGGCTCACGGCCAATATTAAGGACGACGTGCGGGGCCAGCAGACCTTTGACCTGCGCACTGGCGTGCACGTGGTCACCGCGGTGGAGACTCCCCTGCTGGACCTGCTGGGCCAGTATCTGGAGGTGCCCATGGCCGCCCTGCTGGGCGACGGCATCCAGAGGGACAGGGTCCGCTTTCTGAGCTATCTGTTCTACGTGGGCGACCGCAAAAAGACCGATCTGCCCTATCACTCCGAGCCCGACTCCGACTGCGACTGGTACCGCCTGCGCCATGAGGAGGCGCTGACCCCCGACGCCATCGTGGCGCTGGCCAGGGCCACCTACGAGAAGTACGGCTTTGAGGACTTCAAGCTCAAGGGCGGCGTGCTGGACGGCAGGGAGGAGCTGAAGGCCGTCCAGGCTCTGAAGGAGGCCTTCCCCAAGGCCCGCATCACCCTGGACCCCAACGGCGGCTGGCTGCTGAAGGACGCGCTGGCCCTTGCCCCTGAGCTGAAGAAGGTTCTGGCCTACTGTGAGGACCCCTGCGGCGCCGAAGGCCGCTTCTCCGGCCGCGAAATTATGGCGGAGTTCCGCCAGGAGAGCGGCATGCCCACCGCCACCAACATGATTGACACCGACTGGCGGGAGATGCGCCACTGCATCGCCCTGCGCAGCGTGGATATCCCCCTGGCCGACCCTCACTTCTGGACCATGGCGGGCTCCGTCCGGGTGGGCCAGATGTGCAATGATTTCGGCCTGATGTGGGGCTGCCACTCCAATAACCACTTCGATATCTCCCTGGCCATGATGACCCAGTGCGCCGCGGCGGTGCCCGGCAAGCTCAACGGCATCGACACCCACTGGATCTGGCAGGAGGGGCTGGAGCGCCTGACCAGGGCGCCGCTGCAGATCGTGGACGGCTGCATCAATCTGCCGGAGCGGCCCGGCCTGGGCGTGGAGCTGGACCGGGAGCAGCTCCAGAAGGCCCACCAGCTCTACCTGGACAACTGTCTGGGCGGCCGGGACGACGCCGTTGGCATGCAGTACCTGATCCCCGGCTGGACCTTCGATCCCAAGCGCCCCTGCCTGGTTCGCTGATTTCCGGTTTCCCTGCGATTCCACATATCGTTTCAGAGACACGGCGCGGCCGGGACGGATTTTCTCTGTCCCGGCCGCGCCGTTTGATCCCACGCCAATGAGATTTTTCAGCCGCGCCATCTCCCGCTTTACAATCTTTACAACCGGCCTTTCCTTGGGGTAAGATGAGAACGAAGCAGAAGGAGGAATCGACATGGCGAGATTTGCGCTCCTGCTCCCCCGTGAGGAGATGGTGGAGCCCGCCGGGCGGATCGCCCGGGAGCTGGAGATGGATGTGGTGCTCAACCAGTCCGTCCCCACCGAGCGGATTCTAGACCTCATGGAGGATTGTCGGCGCACAGGCGCCGACATCCTGGTGGCCCGAGGCCGCCAGGCGTCCATTCTCAAGGAGCACACCGACTTCCCGGTGGTGGAGATCCAGCTCACCGGCCTGGAGATCGCCCGGCTGCTCCACCGGGCCCGCAGCCTGGTCTCCCATCTGGAGCGGCCGAAGATCGGCGTGGTGACCATCCCCAACATGGTGGGGAATATTCAGGGCTTTGAGGAGATTTTCGACATAGAGCTGCACACCTATTTTATCTCCGGCCTGTCGGAGATGGAGCGCGGGGCGGAGCAGGCGGTGGCCGACGGGATGGATGTCATTCTGGGCGGCGACTTTGTCAATGCCTACTGCCGCCGGCTGGGCAAGCGCACCCTCTTTTTCGACGGGACGGAGGACTCCCTGCGCACCAGCCTGCTCCACGCCCGCAACGTGGGGCAGGTCGCCGACGCCGAGCGCCGCAACACGGCCCATCTGCAAGTTCTGCTGGACTACTCCTTCAACGGGATTCTGGAGCTGGACGCCCGGGGAATCATCGTCCAGAGCAACGACGTGGCCTGTAAGATCCTGGAGCAGGAGCGGGAGAAGCTGGTGGGACTCCCTCTTTCCACGCTGATGCCCCGGGAGGACGCCGAGTTCTGGGCCGACGCGCTGGCCCAGCGGCGGGAGCTCTACTTCTCCGTGCTCAACGTGGCGGGGGTGCACGTGGTGGCCAATGCCGCCCCCGTGGCGGACTGGGACGCCGGGGAGGGCATGGTATTTTCCTTCTATGAGATGCAGAAGATGGAGCGCCAGGGAGAGCGGGCTCTGCGGGAACGCTACCGGCTTCAGCGCTATCTGGCTCACGGCCGGTTTGAAGACGTGAACCACACCAGCCGGGAGATGTCCCGCCTGGTAAAGCTGGCCCGCACCTTTGCCGAAACCGGGCAGCCCATCCTGGTCTACGGCGAGGTGGGCAGCGGCAAGTCCCTCTTTGCCCAGAGCATCCACAACGCCAGCCCCTGTTCCAAGGGCCCCTTCGTGACCTTCGACTGCGCGGCCCACTCCCCTGAGCAGGAAGCCGCCCTGTCCCGGGCGGGCAAGGCGGCGGACACCGGAACGCTCTATCTGGACAACCTGGACCAGCTCACGCCCGGCGGGCAGCGGGTGCTCTGCCGTCTGCTCCGCGAGGGCGTGGTGCATGTGCAGGGCGAGAACACCCCCACCCCGGTGGCGGCGCGGGTCATCGGTTCCCTGACCGGGGACCTGGCCCCCAAGCTGGAGGCCGGCGTCTTTCAGCCCGAGCTCTACTATCTGCTCACCCCCCTGCGGCTGAGCCTGCCGCCCCTGCGCACCCGCCCGGACGATCTGAACCAGGCCATCGACATGTGCCTGGACGACTGCGTGGTGAAGTTCAACCGCTATGTGGTGCTCACCAGGGAGGCCCGGCGGCTGCTCATGGACTACCCCTGGCCGGGCAACTACATCCAGCTCCGCGCCTTTCTGGAGCGCATGGTGCTCACCGCCCCCGCCCGCACGGTAAACGACGGCTATGTGCGCTCCCTGCTGGAGGAGCTATATCCCCTCCCGGTGGTCCGCGCCCAGGGGCAGGCCCTCCCCGCCGCCGTCTCCCCCGAGGCCGCCCGGCTGGCGGAGGTGCTCTCCCGCAACGGCGGCAGCCGGGCCGCGGCCGCCGCCGAGCTTGGCATCAGCAAAACACC
>OGXN01001203.1_pt1 | contig 26416 bp, 29 predicted proteins | sample 1576281 | NCBI WGS metagenome assembly OGXN01 (sample SAMEA3541494, study PRJEB24748) | human gut metagenome | biome: human gut; feature: human-associated habitat; material: faeces | place: China | collected 2012
TTATAGCAGGATTAGTTAGAGAGGGACGTTACATGATCCCATACCTGCCGGATGGTGTTTACGCTGATCTTAGAACAGCATCAAACATAAGATTCCAGTTACAGGTGGAACTTACAAGAATTCAAAACAGGATTAGTCGTTGGTTCAATATATATTTTCCTGAATATAAGACGGTATACGGAAAGCCGGATGCCAAGAGCGGAATGCTAATCCTTAAAGCAGCACCACTCCCTGAAGATATCCTGACGTTAGGTATCGATGGAGTGAACCAAATCTGGCGTGATGCGAAGTTAAGAGCAGTTGGAAAAGCAAGGGCGAAGACCCTGATAGAAGCTGCAGAGCACAGTGTCGGAAGCAAAGAAGGAGCAGTATCTGCAAGAATGGAAATCCGAATGCTTCTGGAGGATTATGAATCCAGAAACATACGTCTTCAGGAAGTTATGACTCTGATTGAAGGGTTGGTAAAACAGATTCCGATGGCTGAGAAGCTGTTGGAAATCAAAGGTGTGGGAATCAAGACAGTGTCAGGATTCCTTGCAGAAGTAGGTGATATCAGCCGTTTTAACACGCCGAAAGAACTGCAGAAGCTTGCAGGGTTGGCATTGGTTGAAAGTAGTTCGGGAAAGCACAAGGGCGAGACAACAATAAGCAGACGAGGTCGAAAGAGACTCAGATACCTGCTCTTTGAGGTTGCAATGTCGCTTGTGGCGAAGAACCCGGAGTTCAGAGAGCTCCATAATTATTACACAACCAGAAGGCTGAATCCGTTGAAGAAAATGCAGTCACTTATGGCGATTGCAGCCAAGCTGATACGAGTCTTTTATGCCATGCTGACAAAAGGTGTGGATTATGATCCGAAAAAGATGGTCAGTGATATCAAGAGACCGGTAGTTTATCTACAGGCTGTGTAAGAAAGACAAGTAACTATAATGGAGGCTGTCATGTGGACAGCCACTGGATCAAGCAGAATGTAACAGATAACGTCCACTGATCACAGTGCTGGAACAGGAAGCGAGTCAGTAATCAATAATACAAAGAATGAGCCAGTAGTCGGCAGAAATAGTCACCATGGGGCATATGACCCCGTTAAGGAGCATAGCTGACACCCTGGTTATGGGCAGGCAGGACGAAGGAAGTTAGGACCTCTGGAGACAGAGATGATCCTGGTGGATATAGGAGGTTAGCTGCCATAGAGGGATGGGGATACACAAGGCCAGTAAAGCGGAAATCAATGACGTTTTATTTCGTATACCCTCTAACCACTATTTCAGTACCTGATACATAGAAATGCTCATAGCTGTGGCTTATTCACTGAGATATGAAAGGTTGAAAAACCTTGAATTTTCAATAAAAAACATTTGATTATATGAGGAGGTAGTCTAAATGAGATTAAAAGATAAAGTTGCAATCATTACGGGTGGAAGCCGTGGTATAGGATTTGCTACAGCTGATAAATTCTTGAAGGAAGGTGCTTCAGTTGTGTTGGCAGCAAGTTCACAGGAATCGGCAGATGTTGCTGTAGATAAATTAAAAGAAAAATATCCCAATGCAATAGTTGCTGGAATTAGTCCAAATCTGGCAAGCATGGAGTCTGTCAGAAAGGCTTTTAAAGAGGCAACTGAAAAATATGGATGTGTCGACATACTGGTAAATAATGCAGGGATTTCAGAAAACACCTCATTTATGGATTATACAGAGGAGACTTTTGATAAAGTCATGGATCTAAATGTAAAAGGAGTATTTAATACTACTCGTGTAGCAGCAGAATGTATGGTGGCAAGAGGCAAGGGGGGTCATTCTCTCAACTTCTTCCATGGTGAGTATTTCGGGACAGCCAAGTGGGTTTGCTTATCCGGCATCGAAGTTTGCAGTAAACGGATTGACTGTATCATTAGCAAGAGAACTAGGACCTAAAGGTATTCGTGTTAATGCTGTTGCACCTGGGATTACAGAAACTGATATGATGAAGGCCGTGCCAAAGGAAGTTATCGAACCTATGATTGAAAGAATTCCATTGCGTCGTCTTGGACAGCCAGAAGATATTGCCAATGCGTTTGTGTTTCTTGCTTCAGATGAGGCGAGTTACATTACAGGTGTTATATTAAGTGTAGATGGTATGGCAAGAAGTTAAGTCAATGTGGTATGGTGATGTCATCACAGAAAAGAAATAAAATTCAGATTATAATAAAGCCACAAAGAAATGATAGGGAGGATTATAAAATGACTGCAATTAATATCAATAAAAATAATTTCCAGAGTGAAGTAATGAATTCTGATAAACCTGTCCTTTTGGATTTTTGGGCGCCTTGGTGTGCTCCTTGTCGTATGGTGGTTCCTATCATAGAGGAGATTGCAGGTGAACGCCCTGATATCAGAGTTGGTAAAATCAATGTGGATGAGCAGCCTGAACTGGCAAGTGAATTTAGTATTATGAGTATCCCAACTTTGGTGGTTATGAAGAATGGGAAGATCGTACAACAGGTTTCAGGTGCGAGACCTAAGAATGCAATTTTAGAAATGCTTTAAGGAGGAGGTGCACTAATGGGATTTTTTGATTTCCTTAAACAGGCGAATATTAATCAAGGGATAGAGGAATATAAAAGGACTGCTGGTGCAGTTCTGCTGGATGTACGTACTCCGCAGGAATATCAGGAAGGACATATACCAGAAAGTAAAAATGTGCCGTTGCAGCAACTTGACAATATTGCTTCTGTAGCGAAGAATAAGGATATCCCACTGTTTGTATACTGTTATTCCGGTTCACGAAGCCGCCAGGCAACTGGGATACTGCAACGAATGGGATATTCTAAAGTAAATAATATCGGTGGCATTGCAGCTTACTCAGGAAAGGTGGAAAAATAAGATGAAGGTAATAATTGTAGGAGGTGTAGCCGGAGGAGCTACAGCCGCAGCAAGAATACGCAGACTGAATGAGCATACTGAAATTACTGTGTTTGAAAGATCCGGATACATATCCTATGCAAATTGTGGGCTTCCATATTATATTGGAGACGTGATCACAGACCCGGAAGAACTTACACTACAGACACCAGAGAGTTTTTTTAAACGCTTCCGTATTAACATGAAAATTCATCATGAAGTTATCTCCATACATCCGGAACGTAAAACGGTTTCAGTGAAAAATTTAGAGAATGGTGAGATATTTGAAGAAAAATATGATAAGCTGATCCTCTCTCCAGGTGCAAAGCCAACACAGCCGAGACTTCCCGGAGTAGGTATTGATAAACTTTTTACACTTCGTACTGTAGAAGACACTTTTCAGATAAAGGAATATATAAATAAGAATCATCCAAAATCGGCTGTATTGGCAGGTGGCGGTTTTATTGGTCTGGAACTGGCAGAAAATTTGAGGGAGCTTGGCATGGATGTTACGATTGTCCAGCGGCCTAAGCAGCTGATGAATCCATTTGACCCGGATATGGCATCCATGATCCATAATGAAATGAGAAAGCATGGAATAAAACTGGTACTAGGCTATACAGTAGAAGGATTTAAAGGAAAAGACAATGGAGTGGAGATCTTATTAAAAGATAATCCATCCCTTCAGGCTGATATGGTGGTGCTAGCAATCGGAGTCACACCAGACACAGCATTAGCAAAAGAAGCTGGTCTGGAACTTGGCATCAAGGGAAGTATTGTAGTGAATGACAGAATGGAAACTTCTGTACCGGATATTTATGCAGCAGGTGATGTAGTTCAGGTAAAACATTATGTTACGGGTGATGATGCGCTGATTTCTTTAGCGGGACCTGCTAATAAACAGGGCAGGATCATCGCGGATAACATTTGTGGTGGTGATAGTCGTTATCTGGGCAGTCAGGGAAGCTCCGTTATCAAAGTATTTGATATGACAGCAGCCACTACAGGTATCAATGAAACCAATGCCAAAAAGTCAGGATTAGAGGTAGATACAGTAATTCTTTCTCCTATGAGTCATGCCGGTTACTATCCTGGTGGAAAAGTGATGACCATGAAGGTGGTTTTTGAAAAAGAAACCTATCGTTTGCTTGGTGCTCAGATTATTGGATATGAAGGCGTTGATAAACGTATTGATGTGCTGGCAACAGCAATTCATGCAGGGCTGAAGGCAACCCAGCTGAAAGATTTAGATCTCGCATATGCACCGCCTTATTCCTCTGCCAAGGATCCTGTAAATATGGCTGGATTCATGATAGACAATATAGCGAAAGGTACCTTAAAACAATGGCATTTGGAAGATATGGATAAGATTTCTAAAGATCAAAATGTGGTGTTGCTGGATGTGAGAACGGTAGGTGAATTTAACAGGGGTCATATGGATGGATTCAACAATATTCCTGTAGATGAACTGAGGGAACGAATTAACGAAATTGAGAAAGGAAAGCCTGTGTATCTGATATGCCAAAGTGGTCTGCGCAGTTACATTGCCAGCCGTATTCTGGAAGGAAATGGATATGAAACATATAACTTTTCCGGTGGATTCCGCTTCTATGATGCAGTGGTTAATGACCGTGCGCTGATCGAAAGGGCATATGCATGCGGTATGGATTATAAAAAATAATCATAATATTTTTATAATTTTCTCGTAATATAAAAAGATCCCCCATTTATTAGAATGACTTTCATAATTCTGATAAATGGCGGATTCTTCTTTATATGTTACAGAAAAACAATTTTATGACCTTTGGAGTGTTTCCAGTCTTTTTGAATCAAGGATTGTGATTTTGCCGCGGGAGAGTTTGACGAGACCCTCGCCTTGAAAGTATCGAAGCATTCGAGTGATAACTTCCCTGTGGGAACCAAGATGATTAGCAATCGTCTCATGAGTGATTTTCAGCTCGTTTGTTCCTTCGATAGAGGTTTCTTCTAAAAGAAATGAAGCAACACGCTTATCCAAACTCTTCCACATGATTTGTTCAATCAGCCACATGACATCAGAAAAACGGGTAGCCATTAACTCATTGGTATAGTTTGCGACAGGAGCAGATTCCTTCATGATGCCCTTATAGATTTCAGCAGGAATGATCCAAAGATCAGTATCTTTTTCTGCTTCAATGGTTACTTCAAATTGAATGGAGCGTATGATACATGAGGCGGATAAAAGACACATATCCATATCGAACAGACGGTAAAGTGTAATCTCTCGTCCTTCATCTGAAAACATGTAGGTTCGAAGCTGCCCGGATTTAACCAGTAATAATCCAGTACAATCCAGGTTTCCATTGTGAATGATTGTTCCTTTTTTTACATACTGTGTGATTAAATTGTCTGAAATTAGTTTTTTCTGTGCTGTATTTAAGTCATTCCATAGTGGAAAATAATTTTCGAAGTTCATAACCGTTATCTCCTTTACGAACATAGTATACTTGTTTTTTTTAGATGCGTCAATTATATAATTGACATATGCCATAAATAAAAATATACTGATTATAATATATGACGGTTGCAAATATGAGAGAGGGATAAATAATGCAGGGAGATGTCAGTTTTACATTTTTGGACCGAATTGAAATGAAAGAGAGGGTAACAGTGTGAAGAAAAAGAAGCATTGGTATGATTATTTATAGATATGGGCGATCATTTATTTTGCTCTCGGTTTTTTTAATATTTTGTTCGCTTGGTTTGGGATGATTGATTTCTTGGTGCCGTTAGGAATAGCAATATTCGGTGGAAATAAATTTTTCTGTAATCATTTGTGTGGACGTGGCCAGCTTTTTAGTAAGCTTGGAGGAGATTTAAAATGCTCAAGAAATAAACCAACCCCGCGATGGATGAGTTCAAAATGGTTCCGATATGGCTTTTTGATATTTTTCCTTACAATGTTTGGTAACATGGTATTTCAGACATATTTAGTTGGTGCCGGAGCATCCTCCTTGCGTGAAGCCATCAAACTATTTTGGACCTTCCGTGTTCCATGGGGATGGACATACACTGCAGGAACAGTAGCTGATTGGGTGGCACAGTTTAGTTTTGGATTTTATAGTTTGATGCTTACATCTCTGCTGTTAGGGTTGATCGTAATGGGGTTATATAAGCCAAGAACCGGGTGTGCATTTTGTCCAATGGGAACAATGACGCAGGGCATCTGTAAATTAAAAAATAATGGAAAATAAGTAATACTATTAGGTTATACATAAAAGGCATATGTCAAAAACGTTATTGACATATGCCTTTTATAAGGCTATTATATAAGAAAAGCGAGAAAGGAGCAGTTTATGCCGAGACCAGTAAAATGCAGAAAAGTCTGCCATTTCCCCAATGTTTTAGAATTTCTTCCGGCAGATGATACGGAGAAAAACACACCCATTGTTCTGACGGTAGATGAGTACGAAACAATCCGTCTTTTGGACAAGAAAGGTTATAGTCAGGAGCAATGTGCAGCATCTATGCAGATCGCAAGAACGACGGTCCAGCGGATTTACGAGATTGCTCGGAAGAAAATAGCAGATGCACTTATTGACGGACATCCGCTCAGAATTGAGGGCGGGGATTTTAGAATCTGTGACGGTCAGAGCGGCAACTGCAGCTTTGGAGGATGTTACAAACAGGAAATTTACAAAAAATATGCAGCAGAAAAAGGAGAAGGTATTATGAGAATAGCAGTAACATATGAAAATGGACAGATTTTCCAGCACTTTGGACACACAGAGACATTTAAGATTTACGATGTAGAGGAAGGAAAAGTAGTACATTCAGAAGTAGTAGATACGAATGGAAGCGGACATGGCGCATTGGCAGGAGTTCTTAATGCATTGAATGCAGATGTTTTGATTTGTGGCGGAATCGGAGGCGGCGCACAGACAGCGTTAGCGGCAGCAGGCATTAAGCTTTTCGGAGGAGTTTCCGGAGATGCAGATGAAGCAGTAGAAGCTTTTATTAATGAAACACTTGAGTATAATCCAGATGTGAAATGTTCTCACCATGAGCACAACCACGGGGAAGGACATACATGTGGTGAGCATGGCTGTGGAAGCCACAGCTGTCATTAAGAAGAATAGTAAAAAATAATAATACGAAAGGATGTGCCAAGGTAATGGAGAAGTTACCGTAGCGCATCCTTTTTTGTTATTTTCATATTGATTATTTCCTACTTGTCGAAAGTAATGAATTGAACGTATAAAACTCCCAGCTTTTTGTAACTGTCAAAGATGGGAGTATACTTAATTTATTGAGATGTGTCAATTATATAACTGACATATGCTGTAAATAGAAGTAAAAAAGCGTGATAAAGTAAATCAACTTTTCTGTGATATCATCACGGAAGCAAGCACTTATTTGGGGTATATTAAGTTCAAATAGGAGAAGGAGTTGAAAAATATGACATCTATAAATATAAATAAAGAAAAGTTTGGACAATTAATTCATAAGGAAAAACCGGTTTTGGTTGATTTCTGGGCACCTTGGTGTGGTTATTGCCGTAGAATTGGAGCAGCTTATGAAAAAATAGGTGAAGAATACAGCGATATTCTTGTTGCTGGAAAAGTAAATATTGATGAAGAACCGCAGATTGCAGAAGCTGAAAAGATTGAGGTGATTCCTACGCTGGTTTTATATCGAAATGGAAAGGCAATAGATTCTATTGTTGCACCTGAATCAAAAATAATGATAGAGAATTTTATTAATGAAGCATTGGAAAAATAAAAGGAGGACTGCTGTATGAATGAAAATCATGTTTACGATATGATTATCGTAGGGGGAGGACCTGGAGGGTATACTTCAGCATTATACGCAGCCAGAGCAGGACTTGATACAATTGTTATAGAAAAATTATCTGCAGGTGGTCAGATGTCATTGACATGGCAGATTGATAACTATCCTGGTTTTGAAAATGGAATTGACGGATTTTCATTGGCAGAGAAAATGCAAAAACAGGCGGAAAAATATGGTGCTAAAAGTGAATATGCAGAAGTTTTTAATATGGATTTAGCAGGAAAGCTTAAGAGAGTAGAAACTAGTTCGGGAATTTATATTGGGAAAACAGTAGTGATAGCTACAGGAGCAAATCCAAGAGAACTTGGTCTTGATAAAGAAAAAGAATTGATAGGTCATGGAGTTGCTTATTGTGCCGCCTGTGATGGTATGTTTTATAAAGATAAGATTGTGGTTGTTGTTGGTGGTGGAAATTCTGCTGTATCAGATGCTACTCTTTTAAGTCGAATTGCTAAGAAAGTTATCATTGTTCATCGAAGAGATACATTACGTGCAACAAAAATTTACAATGACCAGCTGATGAAAACTGAAAATATAGAGTTTCGATGGAATAGTACAGTAAAAGAACTGCTTTATGGAGAACGATTGACTGGTGTGCGGTTGAAAGATACAGTTACAGGAGAAGAAAACATTATAGAATGTGACGGCTTGTTTGTGAGCATAGGAAGAAAACCGACAATAGATTTTTTAGATAATCAGATAGAACTGGATAATAAAGGATATATTGTGGCAGGTGAAAATACTGAAACGAGTATTCCAGGTGTTTATGCTGTAGGAGATGTCAGAACAAAGTTACTTCGTCAGATAGTAACAGCTGTTGCAGATGGTGCTATGGCAGCACATATGGCAGAAAAATATATGGGGAAAATGTAAAGTGAATTCCGCCTTTATGCATAGGAATTGTTTGGTTAAGTTAAATAATGAAACAGAAAATAGTCATTTTGATAGACCATATTTACTATAAATAATCAGAATTTGAATACTGAACTTTTTATACTGAAATATGTACGATTTCAATAATGACATGAACTTAAGGGAACGTATTGCGGATACTTTGTGAACTTTATCCTGATACAATGATTATGCTGATGAAAGAAGGCATAGATAACTGAATACAAGAAAGAGACGAAAGCCTCAGTAGTTAAGAAAAAACTACTGGGGCTTTTTTTCGTGCCTGAATTTCTCGGCCAATAACTGCGGGTATGTCCCGGCAGGATAAAGGCGGAGCAGGCATGATCCTAAACAAAGGTCCACCTTCTGAATTTGAAACGAGCAACAAGATTTCAAATTCAGGAGGAACGGATATGTATATTGAACACCCATATTTTTACGAAGGAAAGTATTACGCAAATATTGATGGAGAAATGATCGAGATTACAAAAGAAGTTGCGTATGCGATGAATAATTTTTACAGAAGCAGCAAGGCAAAAAAAGTTGAGATTAAGAATGAACTGGGTGAGGTTGTGGATAAGATGCTGAGAGAAGTACCTTACAGCGGTCAGTCCATTGATGGAGAAGGCTTTATGATTGAGGATTTTCCAGATCTGAACTGTGATGTGGAGCACTGTGTACTGACAAAAATGGAACAGCAGGATATTCACAAAGTGCTCAATCAGCTGAACTCAGAGGAACGCATGATTATTTATGGCATTTTCTTTGAAAACAAGACACAGACACAGATGGCGGAGATTATGGGGATTTCCAGACAGATGCTGTCATACAAGCTGAAATCCACTCTTAATAAGATGCGTGAAATGTATATGAATAAATTTTTTTAAAAAATTTTTCAAAATCTTTTGCATCTGCCAAAGTCATTTGACTTTAGTAATTAGAGGAAGTTAAAGGACTTCCTAAAATGAACCATGATAACTGAATATCCAATAATAACTGACGTGACATTTCATGCAGAGAGCACGAGGAAGATGCCGCTATAGGATTATAAGACAAAACCAAGATTTTTAGCTCAGTCTGTAATGCTGCGAAAAAGCACTGACCGAAGCCAGCTGGCAGGCTGGTGATGCGATGACATGTGTGAGATGCGATACACTTGCAGACCCTGAGAAGTCTGTAACTGGTAAACCTATGAACTGCCAGAGCCTGGAAACGAGAGTTTTCGGGTTGTGGTCTGGAGTATGCATTCGGGCAGGTTATTATTCCCTTCTTGCATATGCGGGAGTAACGATTCGGGGTATCGAGGATAAATAGAATCGAGCGAGCACTGTTTAATAATCAAATTGGCTATAGAGGTTATGCGGCAGAGCTTTCCTTATGGGAAAGAAACTCTGCCGTATTCCTGTGGAGCCAATATAGCGCTATGGATGCTTTACAAATAGAAATAATAGATTGGAGAGAGGACAAATGACAATCCGCAGAGGAGATATTTTATGGGCAGATCTCGGTATGTTTCCTACAACATCTGTTCAGGGTGGTGTAAGACCGGTGATCGTAGTGAGCAATAATAAAGCCAATACATACAGTTCAGTCATAACGGTAGTTCCGCTGACATCAAGAATATATAAGAAACGGTATTTGCCAACACATGTATTTATCAGTAAATATGATATGACGGGAATACGAAAAGGAAGTTTGGCACTGGCTGAACAGGTTATGAGCATTTCTACGAAATGTATTATTGAGAAATGCGGAAGAGTGAACAAGTGGAGCCTGGATCGGGTACTGAAAGCAGTACGGATTCAGATGGGAATGAACGAAAGAGGGAACTGATATTTCCGCTTTCGACAATTCATCAGAAAATGACGTCGTTAAATGTTGATAACACAAAAGAATGACAATACAGGACGAGCGGTTCTTGTGATTTTTTAGAGACGATTGAATATGATTTATAAAGGGAGGGATTGCGATGGCATTAAAAATTGTAAGAAGATATGACGCAAATGGTAATGTAATCGAAGATAAAGATTTAGAAAGATTCAGATTGGATTCCCCAGTGGTTCGTCAGATATTATATCAGATGAATAAAGAGATGGGAGCAGTTGATAATATTAAAGTCGATGCATCTGAAAAAGAAATTTCATATAACTTACATTAAAGTATAAAATAGGTTGAAATTATTTCTGAAGGATGGTATATTGTACTTGAGAGGAGGAAAGAGAGAGGTGAGAAACATAAGAATCGGAAAGAATACCTCAAATAATAAAAAAACAGGATTATATATCAGAGTTTCTACAAATGTTCAGTTTGAAGAAGGATATTCAGTAGGTGCTCAGACAGAGAAACTTGAAAAGTATTGTAATTACCAGGAGATTGATAATTATGATCTGTACATTGACGGTGGTTATTCGGGAAGTAATCTGAACCGACCGGAGATGAAACGTCTTATTAAAGAAATTCAAGAAGGCAAAGTTGAATCTGTTGTAGTTGTTAAACTTGACCGTTTGTCCAGAAGTCAGAAAGATACGATTTATCTTCTGGAAGATGTGTTTGAAGCAAATGGTGTTGGATTCATTTCATTAAATGAAAATTTTGATACAACAACACCATATGGAAAAGCTATGGTAGGTATTTTATCTGTATTTGCTCAGTATGAACGAGAAAATATTCGTGAACGTACACAGATGGGAATTACAGAGAGAATCAAAACTGGAAAATGGCGTGGTACGAAACCACCGTTTGGTTATGATTATAATAATGGCGATGATGTTCTTGTACCAAATAAAGATGCAGAAACAGTCAGAAAGATTTTTGCATTGTATAAGGAAGGTTATTCCACGTATGCACTGGCAAAGATGTTTGATTTAAAAGGAGACAAGCAAGTGTCCGATATGTTATCCAGGGTGACATACATTGGAAAGCTTAAATATAATAAGGAAATCGTTGATGGTCTTCACGAACCGATAGTTGATAAAAAATTATTCGATGAAGTTCAGGAATTGCGAAAAACAAGAACAAGAGCAACTTCTCATAAATCACAGTATTTACTAACAGGTTTAATATATTGTGGATTATGTGGTGCGAAGATGCGTTATCAAAAATGGAGTGGCGGAAGAGTGATGATTTATTGTTATTCACTAGATCATAGCAAGCCGCACCTGGTTAAGAATCCTAATTGTCAGAATGGAAAGTTAGATGCAGCTGAAGTTGAAGAAGTTGTTGTTAATGATATGCTGAAATTATCAAAAGAATATGAAATAATTGAGGGAAAATCAGAACAGCAAAATCAAAAGGGATTTGAAGCTATGAACCAGAGAAAAACAGTTCTTGAAGGAAAGCTGAAATCTTTGTATAATTTATATGCATCTGATACCAATAACAATGTCCTGTTGGAGACGATTGGTGAGATTAACAAGGAACTGGAAAATCTGAATACACAGATTGAACAGTACACCTTAAAGAACACAAGAGCTAAAGATATGGCAGCAAGAGCGAAAGCATTCAAAAGTGTTGCTGACAGCTGGGAGTTCATGTCTTTCAATGAAAGACAAAAGACTGTACGTGAATATATCAAGAAGATCAAAATATCGAATGATTATGTTGAAATCGAGTATAATGATCTTTTGACACGACAGTAAAATACATTTCTATAGTTAATACATCGCAAGGGGATACATCTTCTTGCGTGTAAAATTTCATATATCTTATTCAAGATAATTACCCTATTGGATAAAGGAAATTTCAAAATTTCCACTATAATACATTATCCCAATTATTATGGGAGAAATCAAACGATACTTTCGTGATGATGGCAGTATGCGAATATCCCGTTCCATTAAAGAAGGTTATTTAACGATGCTGAAAAGCAAAGAAAAACTATTTCAACAGCTGCATCATGAGCCAACCTATCAGGAGATCGCAGATGATTTACAATTAGATGTTGGCGATGTAATCGTGGCATTTGAAGCAAATCAGTTTGTTTATTCTTTAGATGAAACCATCTATGAAAACGATGGCTCACCAATTCTATTAGAAGATAAAGTGAAAAATCGTAAAGAAGAAGATGTCGTGATGAAGGTCAGTTTGGAGAATGAAGTAAAACGCTTAGAAGAACGTGATCAGCTGCTATTACACTATCGCTATGATTTAGGTATGAAGCAGGAGGATATTGCCCGAAAATTGTCGATTTCCCAGGTACAGGTATCCCGTTTAGAGAAAAAAATATTGAAAAAGCTGAAAGAACGTCTAGTGAATGTTTAATTACATAAGACGTTCTTTTCATAATTTACACATATCGAAGAAATATGATATAATAGGGCGAGGAATAAGGATGTGAAAAAATGTCATTCGCTGGTTTATATGAATTAAATGACTATGAAATTGCCAATCTTTATAAAGAAATGGCAGAGAATTTTTATGAGGATGAACTGTATAAAACCGTATTTCCATATAAAAAATCAAGAAGGCGCCTGGTAAAGTATTTCTTTAAACACTACTTGGCTGCAATTCGTCCATACAGTCATTTTATCGCAGATAGTAAAGAACTGCACAGTGTGATGGTGGTCTATGATACATCACTTGAAAACGCATGGAAATATCATCTGCGTTTATTTAGTCTGAATATGAAAATGATTCCCATGCTGATATCCACTCATTCCTTTCAGGTCATATGGCATGTGATCAAGTGCTGGGATATGTTTACCAGCCGCTGGGTCAAAGAATTTGTGACACATGAGTCATATCATATTGATCTGATGTATACAAAAAAAGAGGATCGAAAACAGGGACTAGCTAAAATGCTGATTACACGTGTATGTGAAGATGCAAAAGAAAAAGGGTTTGATGTGACAATGGAAACACATCATAAAGACAATCTGGCATTATATGAAGAAACCGGCTTTAAATTGATGAGTGTCATTACACATGACAATTATGATTTGAAGCAGTATTGTTTATTGATAAGAAATGAATAGAGGTGTAGATATGAATCTAAAACATAGAGTACAAAATTTTTGGAAGTATTTTGAAACGGTACAGAGCACTATTGAACAGGCATTACAAGAAGGTGATCAACACGAATTAGATCATCTGCTAGAGGATTTAAATCATCGATTAGCGACGATTGTCGGCACAAAGATGGAGCTGGAAATGAATGAAAATGGCTTCTATGAAATGACATTTCCAAGCGGTGGAGATAAGAACGTACAATTTTGCAGCGCTTTATTAGTGAAAGATGCACCAGAACAGTTAAAAGAAAACTGGATCCTGAATCCATGGCGGCCACCATTATCACAAAAAGCAATGAACAGCTATATTGATGTGAAAGGAAAACGCTATGGTGGGGCAGACTTTAAAATCTATTACAAAATCAATGAAGCATTAAAGATGCTGGATATTGAAGTATATTGTGAAGCATTAAAGGATATGGAAGAAGATTATCGTAACCGTCTGGTTGCTTATATGCTGGAGCTGTTCATTGGAGAACTGGAGCTGGAAGCAAGAATCAACAGCATTACGATCATTGACACACCAAGTGATGAAGAAAATGTGTGTCTTTTACCTAACTTTTACGAAGATATCTGTGATATCATCATTGATGAAGAGTGGAGCGAGTACCATGATCCTACCACTATTTATATGGCATACAAACTGGATGAAAAGCTGCCAAGTGAAACCCTTCGTAAAGATATGAAGATGATCATTACCACCAATCCACAACTTCAGGAGGAATTGTTAAATCAAGAATACCAGTCATGTAAAGATATGAAAGAGCGTGGCGCAGAATATGGCTATCTATTTTATGAAGTCTTATATGAAGATGAAAAAGAAGCACTATTACGTCAACAGCTAGAAAAGGAAATCAATAAATTATTCTATGATATGTCACTAGCTAGAACGATTGGCGGGGCAATTGGTATCCATTATTCTTATATTGATGTCGCAGTCTTTGATATTGACGGTTTTAAGATTGCATTAGAAAAACTGAACGAAAAATTAAGTTTTAAAATCTATTATCGTTCATTTTTAGAGAATTAGGACAGTCAGAAAGATGACTGTCTTTTTTTATCTAAATAATCACAGCTGTGTCACATAAATGCTAAAAATGCATTTAATATCACAAAAAGGTCATAAAATGTAGGCTAAAGGGTTTACGTGTGACAAAGTTTTGTGTATAGTATGAGTAGGAAGTAAGAAACACAGTTTAAAACAAGGAGGACATGAAGATGAAAAAATCTAAAATGTTGACATATAGTACATGCGCATTATTAAGCGCTGGATTGATTTGTGGTGGTATCGTTTATAACAATACAACAGCTGAAAGTACTAAGGTTGCGGCAATCGGTTTGACGAATATCGATTCAGGCACTAAAGATATTATGAAACAGGTACAGGAAGTCACTACAAAGAAAAATGCTAAGAAAGCTACACCAAAAGCAGAAACAAGTAAAAAAGAAACAAAGAAAGAAACCGTTGAAAAAGAACAACAAACAAATGAAACAGCGCAGGCTGTGGAAAATAACGAAGTTAATGAAACACAAACACAGGCCCCTGCAAAGACACAACAGTCACAGCCAAAGCAGGAAAGCACGCCTTCTCCTTCCAAAAAACAAGAAGCTCCACAGCCTCAGCAGGAAGCAGTTACAAATCCTATTGCCCAGACAGCATTATCTTATGTAGGTGCAAACATGTGGTGTGAAGAAGTCGCAGAAAAAAGTATTGAAGCAGTAGGAAAATCCGCATGGATCACAGTAGAAGAAGAGGATGGCGATGCGATCGTTGAACATCACATCATGGGACCAGACAACTTCTTGCAAATCGCTTCACAGGTTTCTTTAGATAACTTACAGCAAGGTGATTTATTATACTATGCAAATAATGGCAGTGGTAAAAGTCACATCGCTGTTTATGTAGGTAATGGACAAGTCGTACATGGTGGATACAATGGTGCAAACGTTGTTATCGCCGGCATCTATTTACCAGGCGCATCAACACCAATCGGATTACGTGTGTAATCCGATTTTTTTGTCGCATGTTGTCACATCCCTTATCATATACTGATAACAGGTGATAAGAAATGTTAACAACATTATTTGAATTACTGTCAAATGCGTTATGTTATGTTGGATATATACGAAACAACAGTTTTTTACAACCACTTGATAAGGAAGAAGAAGCAAAGTGTATCGCATTATTGAAAGATCATGATGAAGAAGCACGCAATAAGCTGATTGAACACAATCTGCGTTTGGTTGCCCATATCGTAAAAAAATACGATATCCGTAAGGAACAAAAAGAAGATCTCATCAGTATCGGAACTATTGGATTGATCAAGGCTATTGATTCTTTCAAACCGGAAAAAGGGCATAAGCTTACAACCTATGCCAGTAAATGTATAGAAAATGAGATATTGATGTATTTACGAAGCTCTAAAAACTATTTTCAAAACGTATCACTTAACGAAGCCATTGCGACCGATAAGGATGGCAGTGAGATTACACTCATTGATGCGATATCCGCGCCAGAAGATAATATCATTGATGATATGATGTTAGAAGATAACGTATCCAAGCTTAAACGTTTCATTCACGTACTCGATGCCAGAGAGCTGGAAATCATTACCAAGCGTTTTGGTTTATATGGACAAAAGGAACAGACCCAGCGAGAAATTGCCAAAACCATGAATATCTCACGATCTTATGTATCACGGATAGAAAAAAGGGCCTTTATGAAGATATATCGGGAATTTCAAAAAGATGAAAAGAAGAAAAAAGCAACAGAGCCATGATGATAAAACACCATGGTTTTTTCCTGTTTGTCAAGTGATATCTCTTTCCAGTTACTTACAAATAAACACGTGTATAGCATAAATTTTACAAGGGAAAACTCCTAGTACACAAGGCTAGGAGGTTGTAGAAATGAGTCGTTATAAAGTAGAAATCAGTGGGATCAACACATCCACTTTAAAAGTGTTGACCAATGCAGAAATGAAAGAATTGTTTGTCGCTTTACAAAACGGTGACTTACAAGCTAAAGAAACCCTGATCAATGGGAACTTAAAGCTTGTGCTAAGCATCGTTCAGCGTTTCCATAACCGCTGTGAAAACATGGATGATCTGTTTCAGGTAGGGTGTATCGGTCTTGTGAAATCCATAGATAACTTTGATTTAAAACATGAGGTGCGTTTTTCTACCTATGCTGTTCCCATGATTATGGGAGAAATTAAACGTTACTTAAGAGATAATCAGGTCATCAGAGTATCCAGACATCTAAAAGATTTAGCATATAAGGCATTTCAGGTAAAAGAAGAATATATACATACCTATCAAAAAGAACCAACCACAGCATATTTAGCTTCTGTATTAGAAGTCAAAGAAAAAGATATCGTGGATGCATTAGATTCCACCCAATCCGTATTAAGTATCTTTGAACCCGTCTATAACAGTGATGGGGATGAATTGTTTCTGTTAGATCAAATCAAAGATGAGCATGATGAAATTGAAAAATTATCCAATGTGATGGCATTAAAAAAGAGCCTGAAGCATTTAAAAGGCAAAGAACTGGATATCATCAAAAAACGTTACTATGATGATATGACACAAACAGAAATCGCAAATGAACTTGGCATATCCCAGGCACAGGTATCACGCCTTGAAAAAAATGCTATTGCGGCATTACGAAAAGATATTGAAAACTAGCACACATTTGAAGTTTCCTCATACAATAAACTAGGTGAGGCAAATGAGGTATTCAGATATCGTTGGGAAACAGGTTATCAATATACGAAACGGGGCATTGATAGGAACGGTTTGTGATCTTGCTTTTGATCCGTGCTCCTATCTGATTTATGCAATCTACGCATGTCCGCCACGTTCCTGTATCAAAAAATGCTTTCCTTTTTTCTTCGGTAAAGAAGAAATAGAAATCGATGTAAAGGAAATTGAAAATATTCAGGGCGATGTGATTTTGGTGAGATTTAGCTAAATCTCACTTTTCTTTTGGAAAAAGCCTTTTTCTATGCAGAACTTTGTGATAAAATAGTGATAACGTATAGGAGGTATGCCAACATGAGCATCGGTCAAAAATTTAAAGAATTTATTGCACCAATGGATGAAGATGATGTGTTAGAAGTAGAACAGGAAGATGAAGATAACCGTGTCCTGTCTGAATATGAACAGCCAAAATCAAAGGTAAGTCGTTTATCAGGTGATACAAAGATGGTTTTGTTTGAACCACGTTCATTCGATGAAGCAGAAGAAGTCGCAAAACGTTTGAAAGAAAACAAGGCAGCCGTTATTAATTTACATAAGCTGCAAAGAGATTATGCGCAAAGAACAATCGATTTTCTAACAGGTGTTATTTTCGCTCTGGATGGAACCATCCAGAAAATTGGTCATAATGTTATTCTGTGTGCTCCTAAAAATGTAGCAGTACATGGAGAAATCAGTTTGGATGCAAACGAAGAGTAATTAATGAATCAGCATCAGTTACAACATTTTCGGGGTAATGAAGAATTCGTAAAACGCCTATATGATCTCATTGATCAGATGCAACGTTATAGACGGATATGCATTACTCCCTTTTTTACGCCTGAAGAAGCATCGATTGCACAAAGTATCTGTGGGAAACAGATTCTTTATCGTATGGATGGCGGTTATCCAAATGCGGAACGTGTACGTTTTGCATTTCTACCATATGATGATGAAGAACCAGCTTTTCCTACCATCTGTTTAAAAGCCAACTACTCCTCATCCTTCTCTAAATTATCACATCCGGATATCTTAGGTGCCATTATGCATATTGGCATTGAACGGGATATGATTGGAGATTTTATCATTGAGGATGACAGAATCTATATTTTCTGTGATGAGATGGTTGAAAATTATATCACCTGCAACTTAACCAAAATCAAACGCTGTTCTCTTCATTTTCAGCGAACAAATGAACCTATTCAACATGAACAAAAATTAAAATATGAAACCAAAATCGTATCTTCCTTACGCTTAGATGTGATGGTATCTACACTTGGACATATGTCCAGAAGCAAAGCAACAGATCTTATCAAAGCAGGACTTGTGAAGGTCAATCATACCGTAAACCAGCAGGCTTCCACAACGGTTAGTGCTGGCAGTGTGATATCGATACGAAAAGCAGGGCGTTTTAAGTTTTTAGAAGTATCCAACAAGACAAAAAAAGATCATCTAGTTATTGAAGTCGCAAAATATGAGTAAGGCCTGCTATGTGCGGGCTTTTTCATTTCAATGAAATGAAAATAACTATCCAAATAACTACCCAAAAAGCTACCCAAATAAAGAAATTTCCAAATTTTTGATTTCATTATTTTTCTTTCACTTTCTATGGTATACTTAGACCAGAATGGAGGCGTTGTCTATGAAAATAATTATACACATCACAAATTTTGGTAAGATTGAAAAAGCAGATATTGAATTAGGAAAATTTATTGTTTTTGTTGGGGAAAATAACAGTGGGAAAACATATCTTATGCAATTGATTTATGGATTTATACAAAAAGTTTTAAATCAAACGGATTTATTATTAAAATATGAGTTTAGCAATGCTGATTTATCATCTAATAAAATTAAAATTGATTCCAATAGGATTTATGATATGCAAGAAAGATTAAATGAAGAACTAAAACAAGAATTGGATGATATCATATTATCAATTTTCAAAACATCAATCCCTATTGAAAAATGCCAATTAGAGTTTGTTTTAGAGGAAAATGACGCATTTCTGTTTTGTTTACTAAAGGAATCTAACAAATCAAATTTTCGATACATGCTTGACGTGAGTGATGATCAACATGATCATAAAGAGTATTATCATACTTATACAGGAGAAAGTAGTTATAAAGTTTTGTTCAATCTTTTGTTAAATGCAGCGGGTTTTGATTTATACACTACCTTTTTTCCAGCTGCTCGTACAGGGTTACAACTACTATATAAAGAATATTTTTTGAATGTCACAACAGACAAATTTAAAGGAAATCTTATGAGTAAAGGAACTTCACTGACTACACCTCTATATGATTATTTAAACTATTTACAAGGTTATTATTATCGAGAAGATATCGCTGAAATAAATAAGAAACTAATCATCTTCTTACAAGAGCATTTATTGGATGGCAAGCTAAACATAGGTATTGATGTGACATATACACCAGTTGAAAATGAAAATATTGAAATACCACTATATGTTGCATCTTCCATGATTTCTGAATTATTACCATTTTATTATTTGTTAACAAGAGTAGAAAACTACACAACTTTGATTGTTGATGAAATAGAATCGAGTCTGCACCCACATAAGCAATTTGAAATGGTTAGAATGTTGAATCGTTTATGCAATCAAGGAAAACGTATCATCATTTCTACACACAGTGATAATATCACAAACAAAATTAATAATTTATTCATGCTATCTAAAAGATACCAAGAGGAAAATATCTGTGATATATTAAAACAATGTCATTTAGAACAAGAAGATCTTTTGATTGACTCCGAAGTACTGGTATATAATTTTGAAAAACATAATGGAAAAAGTATTGTTGAACAAGCAGAATATAACGAGCGATTTGGCTATTCTTTTACTGAATTTGAAGATGCAGTTTCAAATTTGATAGAAGAAGCAAAGGCTATTTTTTGAGGTACAGCCTATGAACATACAAGCAAAAATATATGATGATCGGATTATAAAAGGAACTTTATACAAAATAGGAGAATCAAAATCTATTCTATGTAGTGAAGAACATGATGACGGATTAGATGTGTTTTATTCAAAAATAGTGTTACAACGGAATCAGTATGCATACTATGCACATGAATATCGTTCACCAATCGTTAATAAAGAAAATGCTTCAATGATAGACATATTTATTATTATCGTTGATGAGCAACAGAAAAAAATGAAAGCATTTGCTTTAGATTTAAAACGTAATTTGTTTAGTATAGATACTACGAAAGCAGATATGGATAATTACAGAATTATTGCTTTAAATATTGAAAAGTTTGTTAAGCAAGTTAATGATACACATAAGTATTATCATGCTATCAAGGTATTCCTAGAAGATAAAATTGAAGAAGATGAATTCTCTATTGCATTAGTTACAAGAAACTTTGATTCAGATAAAATACATACATTTTTATCAAAAATGCAAGAATCTAAAAAAAATCTGCCAAAAGGATTAGTAAAAAAGATCAGATATTGAAACTAAAATTAATTAGTTTGGAAACAATAAGGAAGTTTCTTGATAAAAAAATATTCGTGAATGGAAAGGAATATACCTTTGAGGTATTCATATTAGAAAAAGAAGAAAACAATGACATATATTCTACATCACATAGTTTTCTTATGTAAATAAGTCGCATTTAAACTGCTTCATAGTTTAATGCGACTACCCCCAAAACTACCCCCATGACTACCCTCAAAGCTGGAGGGGGATATTCCTTTCATATGATCATAGTGAAAATGAATGTCATATAAAAGGAATGATTTTGGAAAATAATGAAAAAAGCTGGAAAAATACAATGACATTCACAAAAATCCCTTGAAGAAGTGGCATATTTATGACATAATAATAATGCTATTTCCATTTGTGAATTAAGCCGCTTATTTCCGAAGGTGAGGACGAAAGGTGATGTTATGGACAAGAAATCATTCGATACGATGAAAAATGGATATAACCGTTACCAGGTCGATGACTATATATCCTTGCTTAGTAATGAAAACGAAGAACTGAAGAAAAAGCAAACAGTGCTTTTGAAACAGGTAGAAGAAATGGAAAAAGAACTGGCTGAAAAACAACAGGAATATAACAAGGTCATGGAAAATCTGGCGATTCGTGAGAAGGCAGCTGGAGAGATGGCAAGGATTGCGATGAAAGAAGCAAATATGGTAGTAGATACAGCACAGAAAAATGCAGATGCTATCGTGAAAGAGTCTTTAATCATGGCAAGGGGCATATTGCTGGATATTGCCAGACTGGGAAATGAGGCAAATGAATTAAAAGGCAGCATGAAGGATGAGTTAAGACAACTGGAAGCTGCACTGGATGAATTTGAAACACCCAATATTCCCAACATGGATCTTTTGAAAAAAGAATTGTAAATGCGTGAACAGAAAAGACATGTTTTATTACAGGTACTGATAGAGAGCAGCTGGTTGGTGGAAAGCTGTAGGAAGGGTAATAAAAAATCACTTTTCGATGCAGATTTCCTGAATGGTTAGTAGGGAAGTACGGGTTTAGCACACGTTACGTGTTGAAAGTGCATATCAGAAATGATATGAACTAAGGTGGTACCGCGTGAATAACGTCCTTAGAGTAAGGGCGTTTTTTTTATGAAGGAGGAAGAAACGATGGAATATAAAGATACGCTATTAATGCCAAATACCAAGTTTGAAATGCGTGGAAAGTTACCAAGTAAAGAGCCAAACTTCCAGCAGCGCTGGAAAGAACAAAACATCTATGAAAAGATGTTAGAAAAAAGAGAAGGATGCGAAGCATTCGTTTTACATGATGGTCCTCCATATGCAAATGGAGATATCCACTTAGGACATGCATTAAATAAAATTTTAAAGGATGTCATCATCCGTAACCGCTTTATGGCTGGCTACAAGGTGCCTTATGTACCAGGATGGGACACACATGGTTTACCTATTGAAACAGCTATCCAGAAGCTTGGATATAACCGTAAGGAAATGGAACTGGCTGATTTTAGAAAGCTTTGCTACAACTATGCTTTAGAACAGGTAGAAAGACAGAAAAAAGGCTTCCTTTCTTTAGGTGTGGTAGGAGATTATGATCATCCTTATATCACATTAACAAAAGAATTTGAAGCACACCAGATTGAAATCTTTGGGAAGATGGCAATGGATGGCTTGATCTATAAAGGATTAAAACCAGTATATTGGAGTCCATCCAGTGAAACTGCTCTTGCAGAAGCTGAAATTGAATACAAGGATATCAAGAGTCCTACGATTTTTGTGAAATTCCCTGTAAAAGATGGTAAAGGAATCTTAGATACAGATACAAGTTTTGTCATCTGGACAACAACACCTTGGACAATCCCTGCAAACTTAGCAATCTGTTTGAATAAGGATTATACATATGCACTTGTTGAAAGTGAAAAAGGCAAATTATTAGTTCTTCAGGAGCTTGTTGATGCGTTATGGGAAAAATTTGGATTAACGCAGAAAAACATCATCAAAACATTTAAGGGAAAAGAACTTGAAATGATCACATGTCAGCATCCTTTATATGATCGTGAATCTTTGGTTATCTTAGGTGATCACGTTACTGCTGATGCAGGTACTGGATGTGTACATACAGCTCCAGGCTTTGGTGCAGATGACTTCTTTGTAGGTCAGAAATATGGTTTACCAGCATACTGTAACGTTGATGAACATGGATGCATGATGGAAGATTGTGGCGAATGGCTTGCTGGTCAGTATGTAGATGATGCTAACAAGACAGTGACACAAAAACTGGATGAAATCGGTGCTTTATTAAAACTTGAATTCATTACGCACTCCTATCCACATGACTGGAGAACAAAGAAACCAATTATCTTCCGTGCCACTACACAATGGTTTGCATCTATCGATAAGATTCGTGAACAGTTATTAAATGAAATTGATAAAGTAGACTGGATACCAAAGTGGGGACAGCAGCGTATGCATAACATGATCGCCGATCGTGGTGACTGGTGTATTTCCCGTCAGCGTGCATGGGGTGTACCAATTCCTATCTTTTATGCAGAAGATGATACACCAATCATGGATCAAAACGTATTTGATCATGTCGCAGAATTATTCAAAGAATTTGGTTCAAATGTATGGTTTGAAAGAGAAGCAAAAGACTTACTTCCAGAAGGATACAGCCACCCAGGTTCACCAAATGGAATCTTCCGTAAAGAAACAGATACCATGGATGTATGGTTTGACTCTGGAAGTTCACACACAGGTGCTATGATGGAAAGAGGCTTAGGTTATCCAGCTGATCTATACTTTGAAGGTAGTGACCAGTATCGTGGATGGTTCAATTCATCTTTGATCATTGGGACAGCTGTACATGGACAATCTCCATATAAACAGGTATTAAGCCATGGTTTCGTTATGGATGGCAAAGGTGTGAAGATGAGTAAATCTCAATGGAACGCTGTAGCACCAGGTGAAATCACTAAGAAATATGGCGCAGACATCCTTCGTTTATGGGCTACTTCTGTAGACTATCAGGCAGACTGCTCTATGTCTGATGAAATCATGAAACAGATTTCTGAACAATATCGTAAAGTACGTAATACATTCCGTTTCATGTTAGCAAACATCAATCCAGAAACAGACTTCACAAAAGAAGATTTGGTAGATGTGAAGGAATTACCAGCATTAGATCAATATATCTTAGTGCTATTAAATGAAGCAAATACCAAAGCAATCAAAGCTTATCAAGAATACCGTTTTGCGGATATCACTGGTATGTTAACAAACTTAATGACCAATGAATTATCTGCTTACTATATGGATTACACAAAAGATATCCTGTATATTGAAAAGAAAGATTCTCCAAGAAGAAGACAGGTACAAACTGTTCTGTATCATGCATTAGACTTCTTATTACGTCTATGGGCGCCAATCCTTGTTCATACATGTGAAGAAGTAAATGATTTCTTCCACACAGAAGCAGAAAGTATCCATTTAGGAAGCTTCAAAGAAAACCTTGTCATTGATAACGCAGAAGCAATCAAAGCAGATGTGGCTCGTTTAATGGCAATTCGTGCAGATATCTTCAAAGCACTAGAAACAGCTCGTGCAGAAAAAGTTATCGGTAAATCATTAGAAGCACATGTAATGGTAAATGTATCTGATGAAGATCGTAAATTGATCGAAGATTACTGTGGCAACAAATTCAACCAATGGCTGATCGTATCAAAAGTAAGCTTCTCTGTAGATGAATTACCAGCATATGAAGTATGCCAGGTAGCAGTAGAAAAATGTGAGGGAAAAGTATGTCCAAGATGCTGGAACATTACTGATTCTTCAAGAGAAGATGGCTTATGTGATCGTTGTCACGAAGTATTAGAAGGTTAATATATCCAGAAGACTATAGGAATCCATATTTCTATAGTCTTTTTTGTATATACATTATCATGTGATGGACAAATAATGAAAGGAAGTTATAATATTCTTGAAAGAGATAGGTGATAAAATGTGTAACTTAAGTGAAGGTATCCGTAAAGAAGCAAAAGAAGAAGGTAAATTAGAAGGAAAGCTTGAAGGTAAAGCAGAAGAACGGTTTCTAAGCGCTGTAGAGCATGTCAAAAACTTGATGGAAACTGGTAATATTGAAATTAATAAAGCATTAGATATGTTGAAAATTTCAGAAGACATCCGCCAAGCTGTAATTGATGAAATAGAAAATAAAAATTAATCTAATAAAGATATTCATTTAAGGAAGAAACACCTAAATGAATATCTTTTTTTCATCATAGTATAAAATATAAAAGTTTTTTACATAAAATCAATTAGTATTTTAATGTGAATAAAATTGATAATATTATGATTTTAAATAGTAATATCAAATAATATACATTATAGTTGGATGGACAAATATTGAAAGGAAGTTATAATGTTTTTAAAAGGGGCAGGTGATGAAAATGTTTAACTTAAGTGAATGTATCTGTAAAGAAGGAAGGTTTATAAGCAATGCAAAATATACCAAGAGGTAAATGTTTCAGAAATGATTTGATTTAAGAAAACGCTTCATATTAAGACATAGATTACTGTGTTTGTCAATCATGATTTACTTTAAGATTTTACTGTAAAAATATAATTATTTGTGCTTTTCTGACTTTATTAAAATTATGTATAGAATTTTATATACAATGCATGTATAATGGAAAACATTACACGAAAAGGAGGCGCTTTATGAATAATAGACTAAAACTAGTATCAACCATTGATACGAAAGAACCGGGAAAAGCACATGATGAATATTGTAAAAAAATCCTGGCTTTTAAATCTATTCTGGCATCTATCATGCATGATCAAATACCAGAATATATGGGTATGCCAATACCTGAAATAGAAGCTTGTATTGAGCCAATCAAAGGAATGGAGTACATCAAAAGAAATGGAGAACTTTTGGGATTAAACCTTGAGGATATCGCTGTTATTGGCGCAGAAATACGCTATGATGTATTCTTCTTTGCGAAACTTCCAACAAAGAAGGTAGAAGCTAAAAAAGAAATCATAGGATTTCTGATAAACATGGAAGCACAGGGCGATGATGAAAGACATTATCCATTGATATCAAGAGGTGTGTATCATGCCTGCAGGATCTTAGCAGGTCAAAAGAACGCAAAATATGGTTTTCAACATACCAATTATTTAGACATCAAAAAGGTGTATTCTTTATGGATCTGTATGAATCATATAAAAGAAAAAGATGATGTTGTGAATTCATACAAACTAACGGAAACTTGTTTGAGAAAAGAATGGCATAGTCCAGTAAGTCATTATGATTTGATAGAAGTTATCATGATTTATCTAAAAAAGAGTTATGATGATTACAATGATGGAGAATATGACTCTATGAAATTATTGAATGTATTATTCAATTCAAATCTTCCACTAGATGAAATAAAGCGACAACTTATAGAAAATTATGGTATACTAGTATCAGAAGATCTAGAGCAGGAGGTGGCTGAGATGTGTAACTTAAGTGAAGGTATCCGTAAAGAAGCAAAAGCAGAAGAACGGTTTCTAAGCGCTGTAGAGCATGTCAAAAACTTGATGGAAA
>OGXN01001213.1_pt1 | contig 26090 bp, 27 predicted proteins | sample 1576281 | NCBI WGS metagenome assembly OGXN01 (sample SAMEA3541494, study PRJEB24748) | human gut metagenome | biome: human gut; feature: human-associated habitat; material: faeces | place: China | collected 2012
CAATCCGGTGCTAATGTTTAATTATTTTTAAGACATTTTCATTTTTGCTTGACATGAAGAAAACAGAAATGAAAACCTTACAAAATTCTGAACTTGTAGCAACTCAAAATCATTTATGATATACTAAAGGACAGGAGGTGAATGCCTTGTTAAGAAATCCATTTCGTGACTTGGATCAAAAAAAATTAAGACGCAGCTCTGATGCATTAAAGACGCAAAATGATTATTATAAAATCGTAAATAAACGAATTGGTGTCTTTGCACTTGTGATTATACTGGTATTCTCAATTGTAGTAGTACGCCTTGCATTCTTACAGATACGAGGAGAAGAAACCTATACTGCAAAGTTAGAAAGCTATACAAGTAAAAAGCAGACAGACATGACACCACGTGGTATGATTTATGATCGTAATGGGAAAGTTGTTGCTGGAACTGTATCCGCATTGAATATTACATACTTTCCACCAAAGAACACGACAAGTGATGAACAGTGGGAGCTGGCACAAAAATTTGCGAAACAGTTTAAAACCAATCATGATCGTTTTACACTAAGCGATTATCAGGATGCCTATTTATATTTACATACAGATGCAAATGGTAAAAAAGATAATGGAAACAATTTGTTATCAGGTAATGAATTAAATCTTGGCAGCGCTGACGCAGAAAAACTAAAACGTGAACGTATCACGCAGGAGATGGTAGAAAAAGAATTTTCTGAAGAAGATTTAAATGCCTATGCAATCTTTGGTGCGATGCGTCGTGCCCCAAGCAGCCAGTTAAAAGTTGTTTTGGAAGATGTAGATAAAGAAATCGTATATTATCTGGAAGAACATAAAGATGAATATCCAGGATTTGATGTCGATATGGGTGGATGGAAACGTGAATATCCATATGGATCAACATTTAGAGATGTATTAGGTGGTGTATCAACCAGTGTACAGGGAGTACCTAGTGAATTAAAAACGTATTATGAAGCAAAAGGTTATTCCATGGTCGATCGGGTAGGTATAAAAGGACTTGAAGAACAGTACGAAGATTTATTGACAGGCACACGAAAAGTCAGTGAAATCACATATGATGAAAACGGCATTGCTGTTTTAAATGAAATCAACAGTGGTAAAAATGGCTATGATTTGCATATGAGCATTGATATTGAACTACAGAAAAAAGTTGATGATGTCCTTGAAAAGGTGTTAAAAAATGCAAGCAATGACAGCCGCCGACAGTATTTTAAAAATGCGTATGTGATCTTGATGAATCCACAAACCGGTGAGATTTATGCGATGAGTGGAAAAGCAAAAGGGGACGATGGCAAAATCACAAATTTTGCGACTGGTAATTATAAAGCTGGTGTTGTACCTGGGTCTATTGTGAAGGGTGCGACAGTATACATGGGACTTACAGAAGGTGTCATTGACGCAAACACCATATTTATAGATGCGCCAATTGAATTCAAAGGATCTCAGATAAAAGCATCTTATCAAAATCATGGTCCAGTCAATGCAGTAAAAGCTTTATCTGTATCCAGTAACGTGTATATGTGGTACACGGTTATGGCATTAGCTGGTGTAAACTATGTGCCAAAAGGCCCATTGATTGTAAACGATTATGCAGGAATTGTTCGTTTGATGCGTTCTTATTATTCTATGTTTGGATTAGGTACAAGTACAGGATTGGATGTTCCTGATGAAACATCAACTTCATTTGTTGGTAACAGTACCGATGTCGGTAAATTTTTGGACTTTGCGATTGGACAGTATGATCTTTACACACCAATTCAGATTGCACAATATGTATCTACGCTTGCCAATGGCGGCAAGAAAGTACAGCCAAAGCTTGTGAATACAGCTACAGAAGTCAATAGTGATTATGTGGTATATAAAAATGAAACAACAATTCTTTCAACATTAAAAGGCAAAGAAAGCGATTTAGATGTTGTCAGAGCAGGATTTCATCAGTGTGTTTTAGATGGTAACTGTGGTGGCGCAATCAAAAGTTTACCTTATGATATCGCTGCGAAAACAGGTACTGCCGAAAGTGCAGAACATGGTGGTAAAACAACCAATGCGGCTTTGATTGGATGGGCACCATATGAAAACCCAACATTAGCTTTTGTTTGTTTAGCACCGGATTCAGATACCAATATAGGTACGAACCTTGCAGGTAATATCTGTTATCAGGAAATTATGCCAGAAATCATTCAAGATTTCTTTAAAAAATATCCAATTGACAAGAAAGATTAAAAAGTATTAGCATTTTCCGATATTGTATGTTATAATTTTCTAGCACTAGTACGAGGAGGGTCAACATGAGAGATAGAATTACATTCAAATGTTCAGAATGTGGCGAAGAAAACTACATTGGAACACGTAATAAACGTAAAAATCCAGAACGTATGCAAATTCAAAAATATTGCCCACGTTGTAACAAGAAAACTTTACATAAGGAGAAAAAATAAGAAGGGCCAAAGACTTGGTCTTTTTTATTATGTGAAATGATATGAAAAAGATAGAAACATATGTATTAGGCATGGTGCAGGTAAACTGTTATGTACTATGGCAGGATAATCATGTATTGATCATTGATCCAGGAACTGCCTCTTCAAAATTGATGAAAGATATTGATGATCGAGGCGGTATTGTAGATGGCATCGTTTTGACACATGGACATTTTGATCATATTGGTGGTGTTGATGCGTTGGTAGAGCATTATCATTGTCCGCTCTATATGAATGCATGGGATAAAGACATGTTGAAGGATGCGTATTTGAATGCTTCTGGAGCAATGGGACTTCCTGAAATCATTGTGCATACAAAACCACAGTTCCTAGATGCAGGTAAGCATACAATTGGCGTGTTTGAATTTCAGTTTATTTATGCGCCAGGACACAGCAGTGGCTGCAGTATGATTTTATGGGATGAAAATCTGTTTAGCGGGGATGTTTTATTTGCGGGAAGTATTGGCAGAACAGATTTGCCAGATGGTGATATGGGCAAAATGCGAAATAGTTTACGTATATTCAAAGATTTAGATCCATCTATTAAGATTTATCCAGGACATGGTCCTGTGACTGATTTGAGATGTGAATTACAACAAAATCCGTACTTAAATATGTGAAAATGAAGGAATTTTAAAATTTCTTCATTTTTTTTAGGATTTTCACCTCCTTTTTACGTATATGTATTAATAGGAGGTGATTTTTTTATGCAAGAGAAAATGAATCAAATGCTTCGTCTTGCGCAACTGCATCATGCGACAGATATTCACTTCGTCATGAAGAAGGAGAAACTGTCGGTTAGTATGCGCGGGCTGTATGGAATGGAGGAAATCTATTCACCAGCCCTGGATGCTTCTTTATTTCATTATTTGAAATATTTAAGCAATCTGGATTTAGGAAATCTCAGTGTGCCCCAGAGTGGAAATTTTCAGTACACGTATGAGGGGAATCTGTTGTATTTTCGTTTTAGTCTGTTAACAACTCTACATATGCAGACTGCTGTGCTTCGTATATTAAACAATCACAGTGAAATTGAATTAAAAGATCTTACCAAAGATCAAGCCCAGCTACAGAGCTTTATGAACTGGACCAAAACAAGGAGTGGGTTAATCGTGTTATCTGGTCCTACCGGCAGTGGAAAGACAACTACTCTGCATGCAATCTTACATCAGATTGCTAATGATCATCATTTACAGGTCGTATCTTTAGAAGATCCTATTGAAATCTTTGATGACAGCTATCTACAATTACAGATTAATGAAAAAAACAATTTTTCTTATGAAGAGGGAATCAAGCAGCTCATGCGACATGATCCAGATGTCATCATGATTGGAGAGATTCGTGATCCTAGCAGTGCCAGGATGTTGCTTCGTAGTGCTCTTAGCGGACATTTGATTTTCACAACGATACACGCAAAATCCTGTAGTGAAGCAATCAAACGATTAAATGAGTTTGGCTTAAGCAATGAAGAATTAACACATACGCTAAGTGCAATCGTGAATCAGCGCTTATATCCATCAGCGAACGGAAAGGGGAGAGTGTGTATTTATGAAATCATGGAAAAAGAAGAACTGCAGTACTGCCTTGCCCATGGACAAAGCAAAAAAACTTATCGAGATATATCTGCCAACATTTGCGCGGCTGTTTCAAAAGGGTGGATTAAAGAAAAAGACGCATCCTACGATCTTGTCACTGAATGAACAGGAGTTTTATTTTCTAAGTGAACTATTGAAAAAAGGATATCCTTTGCTGGAGGCTTTATCCTTTCTGAAAAAGGATGAGGAAAAGGTGAAAGCGGCATTGGAGAATGGACAAAGTATACAGGATATATTTTTGGCTCACCATAAAGGGCGCTTCTATATGCATTTTGCTTTCTTTTTAGAAGTATCGTCTTTGGCAGATGCGATAGAAAGTGCGTTACATATGATGTCTTTTGAGAAAAACATTAAGAAAAAGTTAGTGAAGCAATGCAGTTATCCTTTGTTTCTTCTGGTATTTGCTTTTGTGATTCTGGTGTTTTTTTCACGCTTTATCATTCCCCAAATGTTAAACAGTTTTGATGCTGGAGATGATTTTCAGTTGCTGATATCTTTATTATCCATACTACAATACGTGTTTTACTTGTTTCTGGCGATGGTTTTATGTTTGGCGGGTTTCTTTCTGTATGGAGCTTTTCGTCCACGCAAACAAAGCGTATGGCTTTATCAGCACCACCAGCACATTCCTTTATTGAAAGATATTTTATCTTACCAACTGTCTGGCTATCTTTATGAACTGGAGGCCAAAGGGATCTCCACTAAGGCTGCCTTTCATTATCTGCTGCATTTAAAAAATACATCTATATTGCATCATTTTATGAAGGATATGATCTTCGCTTTGGAAAGTGGTGCCCAGTTACATGAAACCATGGAGAAAAGCACATTGTTAAGTGACGCATTTAAACAGATGTTTTTTATTGGCGCCCATAACGACAATATCTGTGAAATGATGAAGCTGTTTATGAAACAACAGGAACTGTATTGGGAAAAACTGATTAAAAAAGCCGGTATGGGGATTCAATGCCTTGCTTATGCGTTTATCGCATGTATGGTATTAAGTGTTTATCAGATCATGTTAATTCCTTTACAAATGTTAGATACAATGTAGAAAAGAAAGAGAGAACATACATATGAAAAATAATACAAAAGGTTTTACAATTTTAGAGATGATGATTGTTTTATCCATTATTGCACTGGTATTCTTATTAACACTCCCTAACATTCAACAGAAAGAAAAAATCATTCGTGATCAGGGATGCAATGCTTTACAAAAAGTAGTGGACGGACAAATTTTGCTTTATGAAGTAGACAACTTGACGCCTCCCTCCAGTATGAATGATCTCATACGCAAAGGATATTTAAAAGAATCACAGAGAAGATGCCCTAGTGGGGATATGATAGAAATCGTCAATGGTGAAGCACGTGTCAAATAAAGGCTTCACTTTGATGGAAATGCTGGTAGTACTATTTGTGATCAGTATGCTGGTGGTTATTTTTCCATTAATTAAGCCACAGAAACAAATTCAGTTAGGATATGAAATGCAGACAATCAAGCAGCTGCTGTTACAGACACAAGTATCGGCAGTGAATGAACACAGGGAAAAGATGGTGAAAATCTCCTCTAATTCCATGCTTTATGATCATAAGCGCTATACCTTTATGGATGGCATGGATTGTGCTCCTACAACCCTTTATTATTATGCAAACGGAAACGTCAGTCAGGCTAAGACCATTCGCTGTAACTGTCAGGGTAAACAAAAAAGTTTAGTTATAGAACTTGGAAGTGGTGCCATTTATGTCCGATAACAAAGGGATGATTTTAATAGAAACTCTGTTATTGTTTGTGATCGTTTCAATTTTACTGCTGATTATGACTTCCTGCATCTTATCTTTACATCAATTGAATGATACCGAAAGGGGATTGTATCAAAATGAAGAAATACAAAGGCTCTATGAATAATGGATTCACAATGGTTGAAGTGCTGGTGGCACTTTCCTGTTTATCTTTATGTCTGCTTTTATTTAGCGGCGTTTGTGGCTTACTACAAAAGGCATCCGATGATACCCATCAAAATGATGATATCATTGCCATACGGCAGTTACGAATGCTGTTTGCACAGGCATATGATATGCAGTGCGGTAATCAAGAGTGTACCTTTCGTTATCATGATTCAGATATCACATTAAAATTGCATAATCACCGGCTTGTGAAAACACCAGGATATGAAATCTTTGTAAAGGATATAAAGGAGGGATATTTTGCACAAGAAGGAAATTGTATCACATTCCACTGGAATAAGCAGGAAACGACGCTGTATTGCGAATAAACAGGGCTTTGTGTCTATTTACGCACTTGCTGTTTTATGTATTATTCTATCCTTTGTGACCTATTGTGTCATGAAAACACAAACTACGGCATTATTGATAAAACAAAGCAAACAGCATATCATTGAGTTATATTGTATCCATCAGGCAAAAGATAAGTTGAAAGAAACTTTGACAGATGAAAAGGAAACCAGTGAAGAATCAAAAGAAATTGATTTAGATGAACAATCTTTGAAAAAGGTAGAAAAAGTAACAAAGAATTATCAGGGCACAACAATAACTTTTAGCTATACAAAAGAAAGTGTAAATATCAGCTATCGTTTAAATCATATAGCTTATGCTATGGACATTTATGTAAATGAACAACATGAAATAATGGATATCCGCTATACATAGGCATAAAAAAAACAAAACATGGAACAATAAAAGGGGAGGTGATGTTATGCTGACACTCAGTATTACAACATTATTTTTTCTATTATTTCTATTTCTTGGCAATGTGCTTCAATTCTTAAATGCACAGGCATACTGGATGATGCCAATCTTTCTTTTGCTGTTATGGGGTGTTTCCTTTTTCTATAAAGAAGCAAACACAAAATCTATAGAAGGAAAAGATTTTCTGTTTACTTTGATCATCACTTGGATTTTCTATCTTTGCTACCAGCTGATGGGGTTTACAATTTCCAAAGTATTTTTTACCTATTATTATCTTGTAGTCTTTCTATGTGTAGAACTTTACGCAGATAGTATTCGTTTTAAAAGCCTTATTTAAGAAAATATTTGACAAAAATGCGAAATGCATTACAATATAATAGGATAAATTAAGGAAAGGTGAATACAAATTATGATAAGCTCAAATGATTTAAAACCAGGTATGACAATTCAGCAGGATGGTGATATCTTCGTAGTCTTAGAACAGAGTCAGAACAAAACAGCACGTTCTGCCATGGTTGTTAAAGCAAAAGTAAGAAACCTTCGTACAGGTTCTAACGTAGAACTTTCTTGGGGTGGAGGAGATAAAATCCAGCCTGCTCGTATCGATAAAAAAGAAATGCAGTATTTATATGATACTGATGATGCTCTGGTATTCATGGACAATGAAACTTACGAACAGATTGAAATTCCAAAAGATCACTTAGAATGGGAAATCAATTTCATGAAACCAAATGACAATGTCATGATTTCTATGTTTGAAGGTGAAATCTTAGGTGTTATCCTTCCAGATAAGGTAACATTACAGGTTGTTGAATGTGAACCAGCTGTAAAAGGCGATACTGCAACAAGTGCACAGAAGAATGCTGTTGTAGAAACTGGATTACAGGTAAAAGTACCTTTATTCATCTCTCAGGATGAAATGATCGTCATCAATACAGCAGATGGTAAATATTCTGGCAGATCAAAAGACTAAGAAAACTCATACGAGTTTTCTTTTTTTCATAATTTATAAAAGAATTGCATATCTTTTGTATTCAAGCAAGCTAATTTTTGATATAATAAAGTTTAGGTTGGGAGGTTTACCAATATGGAAAAATTGTCACGCGTTAAAAAATATGAAGAACTTAGAAAATCAATCGAAACTGATAATCATGTAGATAAGAAAGAAGAAGCTACTTTACATAATGATTATACCTTAAAACGTTTTGATTCCTCCGTGCTGAAGAAAGCTGAAATCAAAGAAGATACTTATCAGCCAGGACGTGAAAAAGTAATCGAGGAAGTAAAAGAAGAAACTGGTTCACAAGGGGAAAAAGCCGGTTTCACAAATGAATATCTGGACGATTTTATTCGTGAAGTTCGTCAATATAATATTCGTAAAAGCACAAGAGAATGTGAAAATACACAAGTGGATATTTTAAATCAGCTGAATGCTGTCAATCGTGCAAAACGGACACAGTATGTAGAAAAAATTGAAGATGAAGTAAAAGAAGAGCCAATGGTTTCTACACCTGTGAAACAGATTTTGAAAAAAGAAGATATTGCGTTAGAAGTACAGAATCTTTTAAGAGAAGAAGATGAAGTAGAGGATGAAGAAGAAGTTAAAGAAGAAACACCAGTTTCAGCTGAGGTGAATGAACAGGCAGAAATGGATGTTGAGCAAACATTGTTGATTAAGGATTCCTTTTCCCATCTGGATGATGAAATCGAAGATACTTCAGATGAAAGTGAAGAAGAAATAGAAGAGGAAGAAGAACCAGCGCCTAAAAAACGAGGCTTTTTCAAAAAGAAAAAAGAAGAAACAGATGATGAAGAAGAGGAAAATGATGATATTCCTGTTTCTCCAACCATCCATAAAAAGCTGTTAGAAGAAACGCAGCAGCTTCGTGTACAAATGGATGAATATGAAGATGAATTAACCGATTTAAGTGATGGTGTAGAAAAAACAAATAAATTATTGAATTTTGTATTATGCTTTTTGATTCTGGTATTGTTGGTAATTATCGGATTCATTGCATACTCTTTATTAAAAGCCGGAGGTAAGATTTAATGAATAGAATTAATATCGCAATTGATGGACCTAGTGCTGCAGGGAAAAGCACAATCAGTAAACTGTTAGCCAAAGAATTAGGCTATGCCCATTTAGATACTGGTGCCATGTATCGTTGTGTTGGTTACTATTCCAAAGTGAAAGGAATCGATGAACATGATGAACAAGCACTTGCGGCAATGATTGATGATATGCAGATTTCCTTTGACAGTATGGGGAATGTATTCATCAATGGAGAAGATGTTTCCAAAGCAATCCGTACCAATGATATGAGCATGCGTGCAAGCAGTGTCAGTGCCCATCCTATGGTTAGGGAAAAGCTTGTGGAAATGCAGCAGAAGATTGCGAAGGATAAAGGATATATTCTTGATGGACGTGATATAGGAACAGTTGTACTACCTGATGCCGAAGTCAAGGTTTATATGATTGCAAGTGTAGAAGCACGTGCAAAAAGAAGATTTAAAGAATATGAAGAAAAACATATCGAAGCAGATTATGATGAAATCTATCAGGATATTGAGAAACGTGATTATCAGGATATGAACCGTAAGACATCTCCTTTGAGAAAAGCGGACGACGCGAAAGAAATCGATACCAGCGATATGACGATTGAAGAAGTCGTAAGTGCCATCCGTAATCTGATTCAACCATGTATTGAATAACAGGAGGTGAAGTTTCATCAGCATGCAGCTGATGAACAATGTATATGATAAATGGTATAGTAGCAATTGTCGGAAGACCAAATGTAGGAAAATCCACGATCTTCAATCGAATGATCGGTGAGAGAAAAAGTATTGTAGAAGATACGCCGGGTGTTACTCGTGATCGTATTTATGGTAAAGCAGAATGGTTAACAAAAGAATTTCGTATCATTGATACAGGAGGAATTCAGTTAGCTGATCAGCCATTCCAGGAAGAAATTAAAATGCAGGTAGAAATCGCCATTGATGAAGCAGATGCGATCGTATTTGTGGTAAGTGGTAAAGAAGGCTTGACACCGGATGATGAATATATCGCAAGATTATTACAGCGAAGCGGCAAGCCGGTGATTCTTGCAGTTAATAAAGTAGATAACCAGCAGTTGAATGATTCTATTTATGAATTCTATGCTTTAGGCTTAGGCGATCCTATCGCCGTCAGTGGTGTACATGGTATTGGTATTGGTGATGTATTAGATGCTATCATTCAAAGTTTCCCAAAAGAAACGCGTAAAGAATATGAAGGCATGACAAGATTTTGTGTCATTGGACGTCCAAATGTTGGAAAAAGCTCTTTGGTAAATGCCATTTTGAATCAAGAAAGAGTTATCGTCAGCAATGTAGAAGGTACAACAAGAGATGCTATTGATACACCTTTCAAACGGGAAGGAAAAGACTATGTCGTCATTGATACTGCTGGTATCCGTAAGCGTGGGAAAGTATATGAAAACATTGAAAAATATTCTGTCCTTCGTGCCATGAGTGCAATTGAGCGAAGTGATGTTGTGTTGGTTGTGATTGATGGAGAAACCGGTATCCGTGAACAGGATAAACATGTCGCAGGATATGCCCATGAAGCTGGTAAAGGTGTTATCATTGTGTATAATAAATGGGATACGGTAGAAAAAGATGAACAGACCATGAATAAAATCACAAAAGAAATCAGAACACAGTTTTTGTATCTGAGCTATGCGCCAATTCTGTTTGTATCCGCTAAAAACAAACAGCGTATTCAAACGATTTTACCAGAGATCGATAAAGTACATGATTATTCTTTGATGCGTATTCAAACGAATGTATTAAATGAAGTGTTGATGGATGCACAGTTGATGACGCCTCCACCAACCCATAATGGAAAACGTTTAAAAATCTATTATGCATCCCAGGGTGCAGTAGCACCGCCAACATTTGTGTTATTTGTGAATGAACCTGAGTTATTACATTTTAGTTATCAACGTTTCCTTGAAAACCGTTTACGTGAAGCATTCAGTTTTGAAGGAACAACGTTAAAGATAATCGCAAGAGAAAGAAACAGGTGATAAAATGAAGATCGTAGTCGCAGGAAGTGGCAGCTGGGGCTGTGCACTGGCACAAGTATTATGTGATAATCATGTGGATGTCATGGTTTATGGAAATAATCCAGCAGAAATCAATGATATCAATGAAAATCATCGCAATTCAAAGTTCTTTGAGGATGTAGAACTACATCATGATTTAAAAGCAACTATGGATTTAAATGTATTCCATGACGCTGATGTTGTCTTGTTTGTGGTACCTACTATTGCAATAGAATCTGTATGTAAACAGATTGATCCAATTCTAACAAAGAAGATCATTGCGGTAAATGCATCCAAAGGATTTCATCCTCAGACAAATGATCGTATGTCCAATGTTATTCGCGCCAATATTTCAAAGGAACATTTAAGCAGTGTCGTATCCTTGATTGGTCCAAGTCATGCTGAAGAAGTGGTTATCCGTATGTTAACAACAATTTGTGCGGTATCCTTAAATGAAGAAGATGCGAAAACCATTCAGAAACTATTCAGCAATGATTATCTTCGTGTATATCGTGGCGATGATGAAATCGGCAGTGAAACAGGAGTGGCATTAAAAAATGCAATTGCTGTTGCTAGTGGTGTATTGTATGGCTTAGGCTATGGAGATAATACAAGAGCAGCTTTAATTACACGTGGCTTGGCGGAAATGATTCGTTATGGGGTAGCCATGGGTGGCCGAAAAGAAACATTTATGGGAATGACAGGTATAGGTGATTTAATTGTTACCTGTACAAGTAAGCACTCACGTAATTTCCAGGCTGGATATGATATAGGAAAACACAACAGTGCAAAATACTTCTGGGATAACAACACAAAAACCGTTGAAGGTGTGCGTACAGCAAAAGTTGTACATGATGTAGCACATGAAAAGGGTATTGATATGCCAATCATTGAAGAAATTTACAAAGTGCTGTATGAAGATAAAGATCCAAAAGAAAGTGCAAAAGATTTAATGCTTCGTGATTTAAAACATGAAATGATATAACAATGTAGAAAGAAACGTTATAAATACTTGCGTTTCTTTCTTTTTGGCTAGATAAAGCCGATAATTAATGGTATAATAACTAACGCTGAATGAAAATTTTTCAGGGAGGAATGCAATATGTCTGATTTACAAAAAGAAATCAAGCGAAGAAGAACCTTCGCCATCATATCTCACCCGGATGCCGGGAAAACTACGTTGACTGAAAAACTATTGCTGTATGGAGGAGCCATCCTTCAGGCAGGTAGTGTAAAAGGTAAAAAAGCCAACAAACATGCTGTCAGTGACTGGATGGAAATTGAAAAACAAAGAGGTATCTCTGTTACTAGTTCTGTATTACAGTTTGAATATAATGACTTCTGTATCAATATTCTTGATACACCAGGGCACCAGGACTTTAGTGAAGATACTTATCGTACCTTAATGGCCGCAGACTCTGCCGTGATGGTCATTGATGCCAGCAAAGGTGTCGAGGCACAGACAAAGAAATTATTTAAAGTATGTTTATTACGCCATATTCCTATTTTCACTTTCATTAATAAAATGGACCGTGCTGCGATGGATCCCTTCAAACTGCTTAAACATATCGAATCAGAACTGGGCATGGAAACTTACGCTATGAACTGGCCAATTGGTTCCGGTAAAGAATTCAAAGGAGTTTATGAACGTGACCATAAACGTATCATCGCATTCCATGGTGGAGATCATGGTATGAAAGCCGCAGAAGTTACAGAAGGCAGCTTAGAAGATGAAACATTCCGTTCTGTATTAGGTGATCATTTCTTTGAAAAGCTGAAAGAAGATAGTGAATTGCTGGATATTGCCAGTACACAATTTGATAAAGACAAAATCAATCATGGACAGATGACGCCTGTTTTCTTTGGTAGTGCGTTAACAAACTTTGGTGTAGAACCATTCTTAAGTCATTTCCTTGATATGACAACATCTCCACTTCCAAGGGAATCATCCATTGGGGAAATTGATCCATTTGATGAACGTTTCTCTGCCTTTGTATTCAAGATTCAGGCCAACATGAATAAAGCACATCGTGATCGTATCGCATTTATGCGAATTTGCAGTGGCCGCTTTGAAAAAGGCATGGAAGTCACTTTGATGCAACAGAATAAGAAAGTGAAACTATCACAACCGCAGCAGTTTATGGCACAAGATCGTGAAATCATCGATGAAGCATATGCAGGTGATGTAATTGGTGTCTTTGACCCAGGAATCTTTTCCATTGGCGATACCTTATGTGATCCATCTATGAAATTTGAATTTAAAAAGATTCCAACCTTTGCGCCTGAACACTTCGCACGTGTAACACAGCGTGATACCATGAAACGTAAACAGTTTATCAAAGGAATTACACAGATTGCCCAGGAGGGTGCAATTCAGGTATTCCAGGAAATCAATATCGGTATGGAAGAAATCATTGTTGGAGGCGTAGGTGTCTTACAGTTTGACGTATTGGAACAGCGATTAAAGAGTGAATATAATGTTGATATCAAACTAGAAATTCTGCCATATCAATGTGTTCGCTGGATTGATGATCAAAGCATTGATCCAAATACATTGAATTTGACAAGCGAATCAAAACGTGTTCGTGATTTAAAAGGCAGAAATCTGATCATCTTCATGAACAACTGGGGAATCAAATGGGCAACAGAACAAAATAAAGGCTTAACATTAAGTGAAGTAGGTAACGCTGAATAAACAATGATCAAAAGTTCATACTAAATACGAGGAGTGTTAGATATGAATGATGAAGATATTGTTTGTTATTGCCTTGGTGTCAGTGTAAAAGACATCAAAGATGCAATAGCTTCCGGCTGTCAAAACTTTGCACAGGTACAGGAAAAGACAGGTGCAGGAACAGTATGTGGAGCATGTAATGATGAAGTTGAAGCATTAGTTGCTCAATTATTAAATCAGAAATAAGTCGATGAAAGAAAACATCGGCTTTTTCTTTTATTCAAGAGGCATAAAACATGAACAGATATCATAAGTTTAGAGTGACTAAGGGAGGATAAACAATGAATACCACAGAAATTTTAAAAAATATAGCACAGAGATGCGGTGGTGATATATACTTAGGTATCGTAGGCCCTGTACGTGTTGGAAAATCAACTTTCATCAAAGAATTCATGGAAAAAGCAGTCATTCCTTATGTGAATGACGAATATGAAAAAGCACGTATGATCGATGAACTGCCTCAGGCAGGCGTTGGAAAGACCATCATGACCACCGAACCCAAATTTGTGCCTAATAATGCCGCTACAATCGAATTTGAAGATGGATTTACTGTGAATGTACGTCTTGTGGACTGTGTAGGTTATGTAATACCGGAAGCCAAAGGATACAAGGATGAAGATGGTATCCGTATGGTAAGAACACCATGGAGTGATGAAGCAATGCCTTTTAATGAGGCAGCCAAAATCGGTACACAGAAAGTTATTCAGGATCATTCAACGATTGGCATTGTTGTAACAACGGACGGCAGTATTTCCGATTTATCTAGAGAAGCTTATATTGAGGCAGAAGCAGAAGTCATTGATGAATTAAAAAGCATTGGAAAACCATTTATTGTAGTTGTAAATAGCAGTGATGAAAATTCACTGGCATGTAAGGCAGTTGTAGATAAACTAAAAGAAAAATATGAAGTACCTGTACTTGCAATCGCAGTTAACAATATGAGTGAAAATGATGTCCACGATATCCTGAGAGAAGCACTATATGAATTCCCAGTTTCAGAAATCAATATCAACATGCCACAATGGATTGCAGTATTAGATGATGAACACTGGCTAAAGAAAAGCTTTAATCAAACGATTCAGGACAGTATGTCCAGTGTAGAAAAATTAAAAGAAGTTGAAAATATCAAAGATGTATTAAATGAAAATGAATATATCGATAGCAGTAATATTGCGACAATTGATACAGGTGCAGGGGTTGTGAATGTTGATATCACAATAAAAAACGGACTGTATAATGAAATACTCAAAGAAATCATTGGTGTAGAAATCAAAGATAAAAGCGAATTGATTGCATTGATGCAGGAATACAGCAAAGCCAAACGGGAATATGATACGATTTCCAGTGCCCTTAAAATGGTAAAACAGACAGGCTATGGGTTTGCCAGTGCTTCTTTACAGGATATTGAGTTAAGCAAGCCTGAAATCATCAAGCAGGGAAGCCGCTATGGCGTGAAATTAAAAGCGATAGCACCAAGTATTCATATGATAAAAGTCGACGTAGAATCAAGCTTTGAGCCGATTATTGGCAGTAAAGAACAAAGTGAAGAATTAATACGTTATCTGCTAAGAGATGAAGGAAACGATGATGGTTCTATCTGGGACAGCGATATTTTTGGCCGCAAATTAAGTGATCTGATTCGAGATGGTTTAAACGCAAAACTATCTATGATACCGGAAGCTGCAAGAATCCGTTTACAAGATATTCTGACGAAGCTTGTGAATAAGGGGAAAGGAAACGTTATCGCAATCGTTTTATAAATTATAGAAAAATGATGTGATTTCTTAATTCTTATTTATTTTTCTTAAAATGTATTGAAAAAAAGGCTTTGCAATGGTATTATATACTCATGTTGGAGGTAATAAACATGAGTGAAATTTTAAATAAAAAAGCATTAGTTGAAAGCGTTGCAGAAAAATTAGAAATGACAAAGAAAGATGCGACTGTTGCAGTTGATACAGTATTTGATGAAATTGCTGAAACTTTAGCAAACGGTGGCAAAGTTGATATTTCTGGTTTCGGTAAATTTGAAGTTAGCGAACGTGCTGCACGTAAAGGAATCAACCCAGCTACTAAAGAACCAATCGAAATTGCTGCTTCAAAATCTCCTAAATTTAAAGCTGCTAAAGCATTAAAAGACGCTGTAAAATAAGGATAAATAAAGGACATCGAATTTGTCCTTTTTTTGTTAAATTTTGGTTGTTGTTTCTCACACATTTGTATGTTATAATGTTGAGCAATTAGAGATATATTAGGAGGTAGAATCATATGATCCTGTCTGGTTATTACTCACAACAATATTTATTATATATATTTGCATTTGTAATCATCATGATTGCCCAATCTAGTGTACAACGTGCATATAATCGATATAAACAAATAAGAAACGAAAAAGGCATTACAGGAAAAGATGCTGCACGAATGATCCTGGATGCGAATGGACTTCATAATATTCCAGTAGAAGTTAGCACTGGTGGAAGTTTAAGTGATCATTATGATCCCGTACATCATGTTGTACGTTTATCAAGTGATATCTACTACAACACAAGTATTGCATCCATTGCAGTAGCAGCGCATGAGGTAGGGCATGTTATTCAGCATAAAGAACATTATGGCTTTATCGCAATACGTAACCGCATCCTGCCAGTTGCAAACATTGCATCACAGCTTGGCTGGGTTATATTAACAATTGGTCTATTCATGTTTGTATCAACACCAGTTGTATTATATATTGGATTATCCATGATTGGTGTGGTTCTGTTATTCCAGATTGTCACACTACCTGTAGAATTCAATGCATCCAGCAGAGCAATCAAACAATTACAAAGCATGCATATGATCAACGAAGATGAAAAACCTTATGTCAAAGGAATGTTAAAAGCTGCAGCCTTCACATATGTAGCAGCTGTGCTTGCCACATTGGCACAAATCTTAAGAATTTTACTAATGATCTTAGGTAATAACAGAAGAAACAACGATTAATGAATGAGTGGAAGTTTGGTATTTATTCTCCTGACTTCCACTTCTTATTTTATACGTAACTTCGCATAATATATATTATGTTATAATTTGAGATTATAAAAAATCTTTAAAATATGATATTTCATTAGATTGCTTTATAATTATTGATTCTTTGTTCAGCTTATCTTTTTTGTGAAAGCTATATTCTATTTTGCAACCAGATGTATAATCACCAGTCTTTTTACATCTCATTGCAAATTACATCCAAATAAATACCTATATTATTCCTTATTCCTTTTAGTATTGATTAGTATTAAGCATAATCTTATAATCTATTATACATATGTATCTTATCCTGTATTGTATAAAATCTTTAAATATCGAATCATTATACTTCATATTTTTATAACATATTTATTATAGATATGATATCTTATTGAAAAATCTATAAACTCAATCTTGTTTGCCGTAATAGATATCATATCCCTGTACAAATAACATTCATGATACATGCATTTTCATAAGATACACCATCATATATAAATTATCATTTATCATGTTTTACATCAAAAAAGCCAGGTTTTTTTCAACCTGACTTCCCTTGCCTGCTTTTTATGTATAGTTATTTTGAACTTAATCTTTTTAACATATATTCTTTAGCTTGATGCTCCAGCGTATCATCTAGTGGAGCTAAATCCTGTAATGTAATATCAGGATTTCTTTTCTTTAATGCTTTATAAATAACAAAATCTGTAATTTCTGGATTTTTTGGAAGTAATGGTCCATGCATATATGTCGCAAGTACCTGACCATTATAGAATCCTTCCTGTTTTCCTTCAAAGCTGTTTCCATATCCATGTAGAACATGTCCCAATGGAGTTTTGACATTGCGTGTTTGTCCACCATGATTTTCAAAACCAACAGCAGTAATTTTGTTGCCGTCAAGATCACATTCTATCGCAATATTGCCAATACAACGTGTTCCATTGGAGCCTGTTTCTGTATAATAATCAAAGAATTTCAATCCTTCGATTTTCTCATTGTCTGCGCTTATATAATATTGTCCAAATAATTGATAGCCACCACATATCAATAGTATAAAAGTATTTTCATTCATTGCTTTCGCAATATTTTCTTTTCTTGATAATAAATCGTCAATTAACATTTTTTGTTCTTTATCGGCTCCACCGCCAAGAAATAATAAATCATATGTTGATAAATCACACTCATCTTTGATAGACAAGGTATCTATTTTTATTTGGATGCCACGATCAAGGCAACGTTTCTTTAAAACCATCATATTGCCTTTATCACCGTATAAATCCATGATATCATGATACATCCAACATACATTCAACTCCATGTCAGCACATCCTTTCTTACGCTTTCATTTCGCTTATCAGCAGATTTCTCACTGGCTGTAGTGCGGTATAGGTCGCAATCGCATATAGCGTTGTATCAGCCTTCAATAATGCGCTGACGCTGTCTTTCAAGTTTTCATATACTTCCATTTCACCAGTATATCCACCATATTTGAAACGTAGCGCCATATCATAACACCGTGAACCAGATACAATGATTTTCGTTGTTTCTTCACACATCAATTTTTCAAAGAAGGTATCATAGATCCATGATACATCCGTACCATCCTGTGCATGATCATTTAATACGATCAAAATGGTTTTCTTACTATGATCCTCTTCAATGACTTTCATGACTTCGTTTGCGCCTGTTGGATTTTTCACCAGGTTTAAAATCAGAGAATGGTTATGATATGTAAATGTTTCATTTCTACCATCTGGTACTTTGATTTCTTTAAATGCTTTTTTTGCGCAAGTGGATGGAATGTTAAATAAATCCGCAACTGCTAAAACAGCGATACAGTTATACATCGTATATAAACCACCTTGAGGTGCACAGAATTCTTCGTTTTGCCATTTAAATAATCGTCTTGGGATATCAATCACATCTCCAGCAATATCTAGTTCAGGTGTTTTGAAATCACAGCCAGAGCAATGGAATACACCAATGTGAGAGTATTGATAGAAATCATAATCCAAACGCTTTCCACAACGAGGACAGAATTTTCCTTCACTGGCTTCATTTGTTTTTTTCATACTGGTTGCACATCCATGAATACCAAAGTATTGTGTTTTCGCCTTTGACGCAGCATCTTTTAAACGTACAACATTAGGATCATTGCCATTTAAAACAAGTGTACCATCATAATCTTTGATCGCTGATTCGATTTTTTGAATCAGCTGTTCCATCTCACGAGCACGATCTAACTGATCTCGAAAGAAATTTGTCACAACCAGCGCATCTACATGAAGATTCTTCATAATGAATGGAATATTTAATTCGTCTACTTCCAATACAATGGCATCCGCATGTACCTTTTTGTTAAATCCGGTATTGGTTAAAAGGGCTGTGGTGATTCCTTCTTTCAGGTTATCCCCTTTTCGATTATTGATAACTTTTTTATTGGCTTTCATCATCATATCCGCAATCATATTGCTGGTAGATGTTTTTCCATTGGTGCCTGTTACCAAAATGACGGGACAATTGATTTTCAGACTTTTCAAAACATGTGGGGATATCCTCAATCCTATAGAGCCTGGCATAGAGCCGCCTCTGTGAATCAGCCTTAATAAGAATGCTGAAAGTTTTGTTGCTAAAATAGAAATCGTATTCATATAATTCCTCCCTTGGAAGTAATTGTTCTTTTTAGACTTTTTTATTATACATGGAATGAGTGAAAAGTTCCACGTTAACATGTCTTTTTATGTCATTTTCTTTCTTATTATGTGTTTCCAGCTGTTGATTAATTGAAAAAAGCACCGTTTTTGTGTTTTTGATGAATAAAATCAGAAAAAAATTTTAAAAAAATAGTGTAAATGCCAAATTTTACATAGAAATTCAAAAAAATAATGATATAATAATCGTGTTATGATAAATGGAGGAAAATCATGAAAAAAATTTACGAAGGTAAGACAAAAGATGTCTACGCATTAGACAATGGAAACGTAATGTTGAAATTCAAGGATGATTGCACTGGAAAAGATGGCGTATTTGATCCAGGTGAAAACTCTGTCGGTTTAACAATCGAAGGTATTGGAAAAGCAAACCTTGAAACTTCTATTCACTTCTTTGAAATTTTAAAAGATGCAGGTATCAAAACTCACTATGTTAGTGCTGATATCGAAAATGCTACAATGGAAGTATTGCCTGCCAAAGTATTTGGTAAAGGATTGGAAGTTATCTGTCGTCTAGTTGCTACAGGAAGCTTTATCCGTCGTTATGGTGATTATATCGAAGATGGTACACCTCTTGTTGGGGGCTATGTTGAAACTACGTTAAAAGATGATGCAAAAGGTGATCCACTAATCACAAGTGAAGGTCTTGCAGCTCTTGGTATCATGAGTGAAGAACAATTCGCCAGCATGAAAGAACAGACTTTAAAAATTACACAGATCGTTGCAGATGATTTAAAGAAAAAAGGTCTTGATCTGTATGATATCAAATTTGAATTTGGTTACAACAATGATGAAGTAATTCTGATTGACGAAATTGCTTCTGGAAACATGCGTGTTTATAAAGATGGCGCGATTGTTGATCCTGTTGATTTAACAAACATGATTTTAGGTAAATAGAAAATTTAGAAACTGTAAATAGGAAGTTATATCATTCCCCTATTTACAGTTTTTTTCATATGTTTATTGACATCAAAAAAACACTGCCCTATAATTGAAAGGTAGAAAATTCAGGTGGGTGGTTCAGCTGATTTTTCTTACGCTGAATCATTGCCTCAAAGTGTTCTACATATGGAGGACGAACAAAATGAAAGAGTTAGAAATGTTATACGAAGGTAAGGCAAAAAAGGTTTTTGCTACTGAGAACCCTGATCAGGTGATCGTTGATTACAAGGATGATGCAACAGCATTCAACGGAGCAAAAAAAGGAACGATCATAGGCAAAGGTGTTGTAAACAACAAAATGACTAACTTCTTACTACAAAAGCTGGAAGAAAAAGGCATCCCAACACATTTTATCGAAGAACTGGATGATCGTAGAACGTTAGTGAAAAAGGTGGAAATCGTACCTTTGGAGGTGATTGTCCGTAATAAAGTTGCAGGAAGCTTCGCAAAACGTATGGGCCTTGAAGAAGGTATGGAATTGAAATGTCCAATACTTGAATTCAGCTATAAAAATGATGATTTAGGTGATCCTATGATCAATCACTACATGGCATTGGCAATTGGTATTGCTACCCAGCAAGATATTGATACTATTTCTGATATGGCATTTAAAGTAAATGAAGAGCTAAAACACATTTTCGAAGCCGCAGATATTGAATTAATTGATTTTAAACTGGAATTTGGCCGTTATCATGATCAAATCGTGCTGGCAGATGAAATCTCTCCTGATACTTGTCGTTTCTGGGATATTCATACACATGATCATTTAGATAAGGATCGTTTCAGACGAGATCTTGGAAATGTAGAAGATGCATACCAGGAAGTATATCGCCGTTTAGGCATCAAATAAAAGAAAGGAATCATACATATGTACGATAGATATGAAAGTCCTTTAGGACAGCGTTATGCAGGAAAAGAAATGCAGCAGTTATTCTCTCAGGACAAAAAATTCAAGACTTGGAGAAAGCTGTGGATTGCACTTGCGGAAAGTGAAAAAGAGCTAGGCTTGGATATCACACAGGAACAAATCGATGAATTAAAAGCACATGCAGAGGATATCAATTATGATGTCGCAAAAGAGCGTGAAAAAATCGTTCGTCATGATGTGATGAGCCATGTTTATGCATATGGTGAACAATGTCCTAATGCAAAAGGCATCATTCATTTAGGCGCTACTTCATGTTTCGTTGGAGATAACACAGATCTTATCATCATGTATGAAGCTTTGGAGCTGGTAAAGAAAAAGCTGGTAAATGTTCTTGCAGAATTAGAAAAATTTGCATTGGAATATAAAGATCTGCCAGTTTGGGCATTTACACATTTCCAGCCTGCACAGCCAACAACGCTTGGAAAACGTGCAGCAATCTGGGCACAGGATCTGTTAATGGATTATGAAGATATCTGTTATTTATTAGAAAATAAAAAGCTTCGTGGATGTAAAGGAACTACTGGTACACAGGCAAGCTTTATGGAATTATTTGATAATGATGAAGATAAAGTAAAGAAATTAGACCAGATGGTTGCGGATAAGATGGGATATAAGGAAAGCTATCCTGTATCTACACAGACATATTCCCGTAAGGTGGATTCTCGTATCTTAAATGCTTTAGGGGCTATTGCACAAAGTGCACATAAGTTCTCTAATGATATTCGTTTACTACAAAACTTAAAAGAAGTAGAAGAACCTTTTGAAAAGGGACAGATTGGCTCTAGTGCTATGGCTTATAAACGTAATCCTATGAGAAGTGAACGTATGGCTTCCCTTGCCAACTATGTGATTGCGGATACATTAAATCCTGCCATTGTTGCTGCTACACAATGGTTTGAAAGAACTCTGGATGATTCCGCAAATAAACGTATCAGTATTCCGGAAGCATTCCTTGCCATTGATGGTATTTTAGATTTATACTTGAATATCACTGATGGTCTGGTTGTATATCCTAAGGTTATTGAATCTCATTTGATGAAAGAGCTGCCTTTTATGGCGACAGAAATGATCTTGATGGATGCTGTAAAAGCTGGTGGCGATCGTCAGGAGTTACATGAACATATTCGTGTACATTCTATGGAAGCTGGTAAAATGGTAAAAGTAGAAGGTAAAGAAAATGATTTGTTGGAAAGAATCGCTCATGATGATGCATTCCCGCAGGATATGGAACAACTAAAATCCATCATGTCCCCTGAAAACTTTGTAGGACGTGCACCAAATCAGACAGTTGAATTCTTTAGAGATTATATTGATCCTATTCTGGAACAAGAAAAATCCGCACTAGGCATGCATGCGGATATCAACGTTTAATATATGAAAAAAAGCATCATACAGCTGTGATGATGCTTTTATTTATGCTTTAATGCATATCTCACAAAATTTACAAATAAAGGATGTGGCCGGTTGATACGGCTTTTAAATTCAGGATGATATTGTACACCAATATAAAAATCATTGTCAGAATATTCGATTGCCTCTACCAGTTCATCATCCAATGATGTACCAGATATGATCATACCATGTTGTTCAAAGGCATTTCGATACGCTTGATTGAATTCATAACGATGACGATGACGTTCACTTATTTCTATTTCTTGATAACAGGCATATAATTGTGTGTCTTTTTTTATACGCATAGGATAAGCACCTAATCGCATGGTGCCACCTTTTTGTAAATCATCATTCTGAGTATCCATAAAGTGAATTACAGGATGTGTGGTGTCTTGATCAAATTCAATAGAATTGGCATCCTTGTATTGTAGAACACTGCGGGCAAATGCAATAGAAGCAATCTGCATACCCAAACAGATCCCAAGATATGGAATATTGTGTTCACGTGCATATGTAGCTGCAAGTATCTTTCCTTCTACTCCCCTGCTTCCAAATCCACCGGGGATTAAGATGCCCTGCACATCGCTTAATAACTCCTGTATACTATCGTTTGTAATTGTTTCACTGTCGATCCACTTGATATGAATATGCGCATGGTTCACAAAGCCTGCGTGATGTAAAGATTCTATTACAGACAGATATGCATCATGCAGCTTGACATATTTTCCAATCAGCGCAATATTCACATGGTTCATGTTCTCTGTTTCCTTTATATAAGATGACCATGCAGATAAATCGGCTTGTGGAGTATCAAAGCTGAAACGTTTACATATGATATCATCCAGACCCTGCTGCTGCAGCATAAATGGTACATCATATAAGGAATCCAAGGTTTTATTTTCAATAACACAATCCTTTGGAATATCACAGAACAATGAGATTTTTTCCTTAATTTGTTCGTCAATAGGACGATTACATCTGGCAATCAAGATATCAGGAAAGATACCATAGGAATGTAGCTCTTTGACGGAATGCTGAGTTGGCTTGGATTTAGGTTCATTGCTTCCTTCAATAAAGGGGATCAATGTCACATGCATATAGATGCAATTCGCTCTGCCTTTTTCGAGGGCTACCTGACGTATGGCTTCTAAAAATGGCTGACTTTCGATATCACCAGTAGTACCGCCAACCTCACAGATCAGGACATCTGCCTTGCTTTTTTGCTGGGCCAAATAGATATGTTCTTTGATTTCATTGGTGATATGTGGTATTACCTGTACAGTTTCTCCTAGATATTTACCTGCACGTTCTTTTTGTAGGACATTCCAATAAACTTTTCCTGTTGTGATATTAGAATATTGATTTAAGTCTTCATCCATGAAACGTTCATAGTGACCTAAATCCAAATCCGTTTCACTACCATCTTCTGTCACAAAGACCTCTCCATGCTGATAAGGACTCATGGTGCCAGGATCCACATTGATATATGGGTCTAATTTCATCGCCGTTACATTTAATCCTCTTGATTTTAATAATCTTCCTAACGATGCTGCTGTGATACCTTTTCCAAGACCACTAACAACACCACCAGTCACAAATATAAATTTACACATATACTTATTCTCCTTTTTCTTCATATTTTTTAATATATCTTTGCGCTATCACAAGTTTACTACATCGTTTATCCATCGCTTGTTTTTCAATCATACGATGGGCTTGTGATTCGTTTAAATGTTCCTTTTCCATCAACAGATATTTTGCATGATGAATGATCTTTAATTCCTGATAACGCTGGTTTAATGCCTGCAGTTTTTGATTGTTTTCTTTCATCTGAAGCTGTGATTGTATACAGACCTGTAGGATCTGTGTGAATACATGTTTTTTTATTGGTTTCATCAAGATCACCATATGATGTGCCTTGCATTGATGAAGATATGATTCTTTTACTTGATGTTTCAAGCATACAATGATGCAGGAAAATTTTTTATGATAGATCATGAGGTTATGAATGTCATGGATACTATCCTCATTTACAATCATCATATCATATGTCATTTGTTTACATTCCTCTTCTATTTGATCAAGTCGATCACAGAAAGTGATGATGGATACACTTTCTTTCAATAGTATCTCTTTGATACGTTGATTCAGGCTTCTTTGACTGGATACGATTAAAACATTTAGTTTCATTTGTTCACCTCGTTTATCATTGTTAGTGTATCCACTTCATCCGAAAACAATAAAAAAAGCGTTTATGAAGATAGAAAAAGCAGTTGTTTTTCTCTTCATGAACGCCTTTGTTCAATAGATTATTTTATCATTTCTTTCACAGCGATATTACAGTTTCGTTCTGGACCAACAGAGATCATGGAAATCTTTGTCTTTGTAAGTTCTTCGATACGTGCCAGATATTTTTTTGCGTTCTCTGGCAGTTCCTCATACGTATGCATTTTGGATATATCTTCATTCCAGCCTTCAAATTCTTCATAGATAGGTTTGGCTTTTGCTAAATCTTCTACGCTGCTTGGAATATAGTCATAACGTTTTCCATCAATTTCATATGCAACACACATTTTGATTGTTTTGATGCCTGTTAGGATGTCCAGTTTCGTAATGACCAAATCTGTTAAACCGTTGATCATTGCCGCATGACGTACAACATTGACATCTAACCATCCACAACGTCTTGGTCTGCCAGTTGTTGCGCCAAATTCATGACCTTTTGTTCTTAGTGTTTCTCCCATGTCATCAAACAGCTCACAAACAAATGGGCCTTCTCCCACACGGGTAGAATATGCTTTGGCAATACCAATGATCACATCCAGTTTTTTAGGTGATACACCTGCACCTGTACATACACCTGCACTCGTTGGTGAAGAAGATGTCACATATGGATAGTTTCCATAATTGATATCCAGCATAGCTGCCTGCGCACCCTCAAATAATACCTGTTTATTTTCATCTAATGCCTGATTGACTTCAATCTGGGCATTGATGATTCTTGGTGTTAACAAATCTTTGATCTTTTCAAATCTTTGAACCAGTTCTTCATAGTCAAAGCCTTTATGATCATATACTTTCTGAAAGGTTATGTTTTTCATATCCACTGCCGTTTTCAGTTTCTTTTTAAAGCTTTCAAAGTCCAGAAGATCGCCCATGCGAAGTCCTGTACGTGAATATTTATCAGCATAACATGGTCCGATACCACGTTTGGTTGTACCAATTTTATTATCTTTTAATGATTCTTCAATTAATTCATCTAACAATACGTGATATGGCATAATGATGTGGGAACAATCAGATATTTTCACATGATCTGTATGCATTCCTTTGTCTTCCAGTGCCTTGATTTCATCAAGAAACACGAATGGATCTACAACAACACCTGGTCCAATCACACATGTTGCTTTTTGAAGAACACCACTAGGCAAAAGATGTAAAACTACTTTTTCATCTTTTACAGAACGATATACTTCAACTTCTGCCAAACTAAGAGG